>PDWJ01000354.1_pt1 | contig 116903 bp, 103 predicted proteins | sample 1430881 | NCBI WGS metagenome assembly PDWJ01 (sample SAMN01162460, study PRJNA174530) | Oral metagenome, whole genome shotgun sequencing project. | biome: Marine environment; feature: Marine mammal; material: Swab sample of the gingival sulcus; isolation source: swab sample of gingival sulcus... | reverse complement strand
TTGTCATGGCGAAACCTTCCTTTTTTTTCTGTTTTAACCAAATGAATTATAAAGGATTTTATAAGGTTTCGCCTCTCTTTTTATGAAATATTGGGGCTAGGCGAGGCCGCGATGACGATTTCACCATCGGTGCGTAAAGCCGCCTTGCAGGTGACTACGGTTTGAAGCCACCGTCTTTAGGCGGTTGTGAATTCACTGCTGATTTTGTGCTGCACGCTCTTTTGGATTGTGCAGCACAATTTGAGGAAGAGATGAATTGCAGAATTGCGATGGATCCAGCTAAACAGCTGCTGTTCTTGCTGGCGTTTCTGCGACAAAGTACTCAAGCAATCTCAAATGCTTATATTTACTTAGCTAGTTTAACTTAGAAAGCATCACCTCAATCTCAACCTCAACATTTTTGTCGACAATGCCCATGTCCGCGAATTTTCCGTTACCAACATTGTATTCAAGACGGTCGAGAGTGAATTTTCCCGACAGGCCGGCAACTTTTTTCCCTTTTCCGGAAGGATGATCTTTTACACCGTGAAAGATTACTGGAATGGTAATCTCTTTGCTTACCCCTTTCATTGTTATAGTGCCGTTCAGGTTATACCCGGTATCAGAGACCTTTTCGATGCTGCTTGATTTGAAGGTGATCTTCGGATAATCCTTTGCACTGAAAAAGTCTTCTGACAGAAGATGTTTATCCCGTTTTGCATTATTGGTAAAAATTGACTTAACAGCAACTTCTATAAAAAAGGAACTTGCGGTAAAATCATCCGGGTTAAACTTAATGTCGGCGCTATATGTATTAAAATTACCTTTTGTCGGCACAAAGATATGGTTCACATCGAAATAGATCCCGGAATGACTGGTATCGACCCCCCAGGATTGGGCGGCAAATAGCGGTGTTGTGATAAAAAAGCTGGATAATACGAGAAAAAAAGCAAATAATGATTTCATTGTTACCTCCTTAAAGTGTGAAAAATTCATAATGGATGTTTTTTTCAAAAAAACCCGCTGCTTTTAAATGACCCCGAACATTGGTAGTCATAAGAGGCGGGCCACAAAGAAAGATAGTGCTATTTCTGGAATAGTTGCCAAGCAGGTCGTTAAGGTGATTTTTCGTTAGATGTCCCTTGCCGGTTGGTCCACCCGTGAGGTGATAGCTTATTGTGATATTAGGTATTGTTGAGGCTATATTGGCCAACATGTCTTGAAAAACCACATCTTCTTGGTCGCGGCAGGACCAGATCAGGTGAATCGGTCGCTGCTCACTCGTTTGTGCTATATATTTGAGCATACTCAGCATGGGAGTGATACCTATACCCCCGGCGATGAAAATAAGTGCTGGTGCATTGTGGAAATGCAGGTGGGTGAACTGCCCATAGGGACCATCCACAAAGGCTTTGGTGCCTGCGGGGATACTGCCGATCTTACCAGTCCAGTCGCCGTTGGTGCCGATGCTGAATGTAATTTTCCCCGTAGTGTTTGGCGAAGAACTCAGTGAAAAAGGGTGGGCTTCGGTACCTGTCAGCGGATGGTCCAGCCGCAAGAAAGCAAATTGGCCGGGGAAAAAATCAAAGGTCCGGCGGGTGGTTTTCGCCAGCGTAATATGGTGAATGCCCGGATTCAGTCTTTTATTGGACTCAACCTGATAATTCCATGATGGAAACAGAAATAGTGCAAGTCTGCGAAATCCCAAAAGCAGAAATAGTGATGTCAGGACATAAACAGCTATTTCAGGTAGACCTGTTTTAAAGGATTCGCTGACAAAACGGATATGAACAATGACAAAAAACACCGTGATAAACCCCACGATCCTGTGAAGAGGAAGCCAGATATGATGGGGCATACGGATTCTGTCTTTAAGCAAGGAAAGAAGGGTGATCCCCAGCAGGGAAGAATACAGGACCACGCCAACGATTTCTGGCCAGAATTCCAAGCCAATGGGCAGATTATCCAACCCTTCCGGTACAAGAATTAAAAGCGCATGGGCTGTGAGCAGAGTGACTATGAACATGCCGTTATATTTGTGCTGGACTGCCATGGAATCCAGAGCAAGGAATCTGTTGATCACCGGAAGTCTACTGGTCAGCAGCAGCTGGAAGAGCAGTAACAAGGTAGCCATAATGCCGCAGACCTTACCTGCTCTAAGCATGGCCCTTTCTACATCAAACTTGTAGAATATAGTTTGTGATTCATAAGTGTACGGGATAGCAATTCCACCGCCAAATAATGCAAGGCTTAACAGAGTAAAGCAAACAATAAAGACACGGCGTTGAAGCCTTGATGGAAGACGTGAAAGCATTAGATGACAGGCGATGAAAGTTCGCTTTTTAACGGGGAACCAACCGTTTCGGGTGGTGGAAATCAATGATAACCGGCTGTTATTTTCATCTGATTGCCCTCCTGTTCAATGGCTTGTTTAGCAACATAGGCTTTTGGCGAGATAAAAAGTATCAACCTTTCCCCGTACATGTACCATCACTATTAAGGTTTAGATTACAAAAAAGGGGGAAGAATGTCAAAAAAATTGTCGACGTCGGCATGAGCAAATGCTGTCACAATTATTTTGAAAAAGAAACGCATCAAACTGTTTCGGTGGAAATTTTATACAAAGAAACTGATCGGTCGCGTATAAGGAAGCCCGTTCAATCAAACCTCTCTTCACAATCGACGATATATCCGGGAACATGGCAGTTACCGGTTCTTCAACTAATGAAAGTGGTACACAGGTATGCCGCTCAGACTGCCTAGCGCATCTCTTCTCCAAATCCAGGAACTGCCAGATTCTTTTCAAATTTTCTCAGCAGCCAGGTAGCAAGAGTGACCAGGAACAGATAATAACAGGCAACGACAGCAAACGCCTCGGTGAAACGGAAACTCTTGGCGGCAATGGCACGGGCCTCGCCGGTCAGTTCGATACAGCTGATGATATAGGCAAGCGATGAGTATTTGATCAGATAGATAATCTCATTGCCGCAGCCAGGAAGGGCCCTTCTGAAGGCCTGAGGGATAATAATCCACAGCAGGGCCTGGATTCGGCTCATACCCAGGGCTGAGGCAGCGCTGAGCTGGCCCGATTTTATCGACAGCAGTGCGCCCCGGATATATTCAGAGTGATAGGCAGAGCTGCAGAGGATAAAGCCGATGACTGCGGCGGTATAGGCCTCAAAATAGATACCGATATTGGGGAGTCCGTAATACAGAATAAAAAGCTGTACCATCAAGGGCACACCGCGAAAAAAAGAAGTATAGCCATTGAAAAAAATCTGCACCGGCCGTGGTCCGAAAACCCGGGCGGTACCAACCCCGATGCCACCTGCAAGTCCGAAAAAAACAGACGGGATGATCAGCATGCCGCTCATGACAAACCCTCTGTTCAGAGCAGGTATCAGGTCCTGGGTATAAAATGGATCCAGCACGAATCAGCCCTCTTCAATAAGTGACTCAAGCCGGGAACAGAAATCCCGGGTTCTGCTCGAACTGTTCGGCGCCAGCAATGCAGCTGGGCTGTCATGCTCAACAATTCTGCCATCTTCCATAAAGACAATCTCGTCAGCCAAAGCACGGGCAAAATCCATATGATGCGTTGCCATAACCATGGTCAGGCCGTCTCTGGCCAGTTGTCTGATTACGGAAAGCACCTCGCCAACCAGCTCGGGGTCAAGGGCTGAGGTTGGTTCATCAAGCAATAATACGGTTGGCTCCATCGCCAGTGCCCGGGCAATGGCAACCCGCTGCTTCTGACCGCCGGAAAGCTCTGCAGGGTAACGCTTTTCCATCGTCTGCAAGCCAACCCGTGCCAGTTCCTGTCGGGCTTTTTCCTCTGCCTGCTCCCGCTTCATACCCTTTACCTTTTTCAGGGCGATCGAGACATTGTCAAGCGCATTCAGATGATCGAACAGGTTGAAATCCTGGAAAATCATACCAACGCGCTGGCGGTAGTGATAGAGTTCTTTCTTGCTCTTGAGATTGACCGCGACACCGTTCAATTCAATAGTACCATCATCAGCCGGAATCAGGTGATTGAGGGTTTGCAGAAAGGTTGATTTCCCCGCTCCGGAAGGCCCGATAAGCACTTTGAGACTTCCTTTTGGCAGCTCGATGGCAACATCGTCGAGAATCTTTTTGCCCCCAAGGGTAACACTTATATTTCTGGCAGAGAGTACCGGTGTATTCATGATACCTTAGACTCAGGATGTATAACCGGGGATACGTAACTTCTTCTCAAGTCGAAGCAGAAGACGTACCCCTATAATAGTGATTATCAGATAGAGAACTCCGACAAAAAGAAACAGGGTCAGATGTTCATACGTCCGTGACGCAACGAAATGAGTGCGGGTAAACATATCCATAGCCCCGACAACATAGGCGAGCGCCGAATCCTTGAGGATAATTGAATACTCATTGGACCAGGCAGGAATCGATACTCTCAGCGCCTGGGGTAGGATGATCGAGCTTATTGCCTGGCGCCGGTTCATACCGAGTGCTGATGCGGCTTTACTCTGCCCCTGCGGCAGGGAAAGAATTGCCCCCCGAAAGATCTGGGACTGGTAGGCACCACTGATCATACCAAGGACAATCGCCGTTGTCGCCAGAGCAGAAAGATTCAGGTTCAACAACTCGAAGATGCCAAAGTAGAAAAGGAACATCAGGATCAGAATCGGCACTCCCCTGAAAAACCAGACATACAGCCCAACCAAACGTTTCAGGAGCGGATGTCCGTACACCTGAATCAGGGCCAGCGGGATGCCCATAACAAGCCCGATAAACATCGCCCCGATAACGATGATCAGCGTGATGCCTGCCCCCTGCATGATATAGGGCAGCGCGTCAAGGATAACGAGGATTTTCTCGTACAGCACGGAACAAACCTCACAATTAACCGGTCCGGCAGTTGTCCGGACCGGTTAACAAAATCAACGCCATATCATATCCTGCACCACAACCAGAGACAGGAGAATCCTGATTTTCTGCAAGACAGGCAAGACATGAAGGACATGGAAATAAAAACCTGCTACTTCTCCTTCAGATATTTGGTCTTCAACTCTTCCCAATAGGGATCGGCCATCAGTTTTTTCAAGCCGTCATTGATCAGTTTCTCGAGTTCCTTGTCTTCATAGCGGATGGCAACACCAAAATCCTCACGGACACCAAAGGTCCCGGCAATCTTGACCATCTTGCCCTTGGCGATTGCATCCTGAGCCGGACTCATGTTCATTCCGCCGGCAATGATACGGCCGTTGAGGACTTCTGTCACGATCTGAGGTGCTGAATCATATTGCCGCAGGTCTAGTCCCCACCCTTCTTTCTTGTTTGCTTCAGAAAGCCAGGTACCGTCACTGGTTCCGGCCTGAAACCCGACCCGGCCTTTGGATGCCAGAATTTTTTCGGTTGTCAGATCACTGTCATTCTTGACAACAAAGACGTTTTGTACCGTCCAGTAGGGAATGGAGAAATTAACCTGTTTTTTCCGCTCTTCGGTTATGGTCATCCCCGACATGACGATATCAATTTTTTTGGCAACAACAGACTGGACGATGGTCGACCATTCCATCGGTTTGTGTTCGACCTCAAAGCCCATTTTCTTTCCGATCCAGTTCAGGGCATCGACATCGAAACCGGCAGGATTACCATTCTTGTCAACATAGGCAAATGGCGGATAATTGGCATCAATACCGTTAATGATTGTTTTGGCCGCTGCTCCGGTAGACAGACAGAAGACGGCAAGCAGAAGGACAAGCAGTACTTTTTTGAACATGACAACTCCTTTATACGGTAAATGGTTACGGGGTGTATCCGACATAACGGGAAATCGGATGGTATCGCCACAATACAGCCTTGCACACTTAGCAGAAGCGGTATTCTTTCGCAAGCAAAGATCCGGCCGGCCATTCCTTTTTTCATCAGATCTCAGACCAGTCGGGAAACAGGGTACCAGAGAATCTGCAGGACAATCAAGGCATAGATGCCGGCAACAACGTCATCCAGCATGATACCAAGGCCACCATGAATATGGGTGTCGCACCAGGAAACCGGAAACGGCTTAACAATATCAAATAACCTGAACAGTAGAAACCCAAGAATCCAGGCAACCGGATGGTCGGGTGCACAAGCCAGCGCGACAAACATACCAAGAACTTCATCGATAACGATACAGCCGGGATCAGGGCGGTCAAGAATTTTTTCAGCAGAACCTGCCGTCAGGGTACCGAGGACAAAAATTCCCGCCGTCACTGAAAAATACCAGCCAATTGAGAGTCCCCGGCAGAAAAACCACGGCAGAAGGGCAAACGCCGATCCCCAGGTTCCCGGCGCCTTCGGTGCCATGCCGCTAAAGCATCCGGTTGCGATAAAGATAATCAGCCGGTCCATTATCTGACGGTTTCTGCAAGTACCTGCCGGTATACATCATCTATCGGCAGGCCATGTTTTTCGGCGGCAATCCGGCAGGCCTCATATTCCGGATAGATCCTGGGGCCACAGGGAGTCTCTACTTTTTTTGCCCTGATAATTCCCCACCGGGTAGCTATCTCTACCGGTATCCGCGGCAGGGTTTCCCGCTGTTCAATCCTGAACCTGAGACCGATTGCGGTTGTTTCCGTCAAGAGTATTTCCTTTATCACCCTGTCATGCTGCAGATGACAGAGAACCTGAAGACAGAAACCCGGCCGCCCCTTTTTCATCTGAATCGGGGTGAGACTGACGTCAAGGGCATGGCTGTTGAAAAGTCTGGTACAGAGGAAGGGAAAGGTTTCAGGATTCCAGTCATCAAGATTTGTTTCGATAACCAGTACCTGCTGGGCCTCAGTAACGGTTTCTGTTTTTCCGGTTATCAGCCGCAGCAGATTCGGACGATCCTCCGTACCCTGGTGGTGTCCGGCTCCATAGCCCGTGGAATCGATGACCATTGGCGGAAGATTTCCAAAATGGTCAACAAGCTCGGCAACGAGGGCCGCGCCGGTTGGCGTAACAAGCTCTTTTTCACCGTCAATACCGTATATCGGAATACCGGCAAGAAGCTGACAGACGGCAGGAGCGGGCAACGGCACCATACCATGGGCACAGCGGACAAAGCCTCTGCCAACCGGCAATGGGGAACAATGAATTTCAGATATTCCTAAAAGCTGCAGGCCGCAGATGGTGCCGACAACATCTATGATGGTATCGAATGCGCCGACTTCGTGAAAATGAACCTGACCAACGGGCATACCGTGCACCGCCGCCTCCGCTTCAGCAAGCCGCCTGAATACGGCAAGAGAACGCTTGACAATCAACGGATTGAGGCTGCTCTGCTCAAGGATGGCAACAATATCATTCAGGTTTCTGAAGTGCTGTTTCTCACGCGGGACTATCTTGACGGCAACAGCAGAAAGCATCTGGACCTTTTTTTCTGAAACGATGAAATCAAACGGTTTGAAGTGAAGCCCGGCAAGCTCACGCTCAAGCTGTTCAACCGGGAGACCGCTGCTTATCAGGGAACCGAGCAGCATATCGCCACTGACTCCGGAAAAACAGTCAAGATAGGCAATCCGTGTTGACCGGTTCATGTCTTTCCGGATGACAAGATGGTGCCGGCCTTAATGGGGCAGCCATTGAGGAACGATTCGACCCGCATTCGCTTTCTGCCTTCGGGTTTGACCTCTGTAACAAGCAGACAGAATGCTCCGGTGGAGATGAGCAATCCCTCGCGATCAGCCCGAATAACGGTCCCCGCCGGCGCATCGTTTTGCCGGTAAACGACTTCCGGCTTAAAAAGCTGCAGCTTCCTGCCATCAAGCAACGAAAAGGCCGTTGGCCATGGATCGACTCCCCTGATCAGACAGTCAAGCTCAACAGCGGGCCGGCTCCAGTCAAGACGTCCATCTTCTTTCGACAGTAATGGCGCATACGTTGCCCTGCTATGATCCTGCTCAACGGCTTTAATTCCTCCGGTTTCAAGCATGTCGAGAGTTTCCATCATGGCTTCACCACCGACATGGGCAATCTTGGTAAAAAGTGTGCCTGCCGTTTCTCCAGGATCCGGAGCAAACGCCTTTTTCATCAGGATATCACCGGTATCGAGCCCTTCATCCATCTGCATAATGGTAACGCCAACCTCCTTGTCTCCATGAATAAGGGACCATTGGATGGGAGCGGCACCACGATGGCGGGGCAACAGGGAGCCATGGATATTGATACAGCCATGAGCGGCACATTCCAGGATGGCTGGAGGCAGAACCCTGCCATAGGCCGCTACGATGATAATATCGGGCTGAAAAGCTGCCAGGCTGGCGGCAAAGGCCCCGGTCGTGATTTTTGTCGGCTGTAAAACCGGAATATGATGTTCCTGAGCGAGCAGCCTGACCGGAGGAGAAGACGTTTTCCTTCCCCGTCCCTTTGGCCTGTCCGGCCGGGTTACAACGGCAACAACCGTATCGGGTCCGTTGATCAGGCTGGTAAGGGCAGGAACGGCAAAATCGGGGGTACCGAAGAAAATGACCTTCAACGAACGTCTACTCATCAGCTGCGCTGCTCCATCGCCAGCATTTTCTTCCGTTTCTTTTTATACAGATTACGTTTAAGCGAACTGAGGTGATCAATAAAAAGGATACCGTCCAGATGATCGATTTCGTGCTGAAGAACAACGGCAAAGCGGTCCTCTGCCACCAGCTCCTTCGGGGTCCCGTCCTCTGTCTGGTATTTGACCGTTATCGTTTTGAACCGTTTGACATTCGCCGTAATTCCCGGAACACTGAGACACCCTTCTTCATCGATCTGAGAACTTTCTCTTTCGATGATGACCGGGTTAATCAAGGCCATAGAGTCGCGCTCTTCCCCCACGACTCCCTTGTCAACGACAATTACCCGCCTGGAGACCGCAACCTGGGGTGCAGCAAGACCAATTCCGGGAGCATCATACATGGTTTCTTCCATGTCCTTGATCAAGGTGCGCAATTCATCATCAAACTGTTCGACTTCACGTGCCCGCTGCCGCAGCAACGGCTCCGGATACGCTATGATAGTTCTGATAGCCATTTCTCTATCTCATTGTTTTTCAAGATTTTCATTTACACAAGTGATGGATAATAACACAAGAGATCATTCCTGACCAGCTTTCGTTACCTGTCTGATCTTGCTTTGCCATGATGAACCCGTTAGAATGAAGCGGTTTCAACACCCATATGCTTTTTTCACGTTACGACATCCGTACATCACCAGAAACGAGACATAAACGATGAGTAACGATTAAAGATTCAACACGATACCGCATAAAATGACTATTTTTCTACCTTTTATCAGTTATCTCGTGGGAGCGATCCCCTTCGGGCTTGTTGTCGGCAAACTGGCAGGCATTGATATCCGGACCGGGGGATCGGGAAATATCGGGGCTACCAATGTCAGCAGATTGCTTGGAAAAAAATGTGGTTTAATCACCCTTGTACTTGATTGTCTGAAAGGATTTTTGCCGATATATCTGGCCTCGATACTGACCGAAGGCAAACCGGATTCGGCACTGATTGTCACGGCCTGCGGCATCATGGCTGTCGCCGGACACATGTATCCACTGTATCTTGGTTTCAGAGGCGGAAAAGGAGTGGCAACGGCCCTTGGTGTTTTCCTGTTTCTATCACCTCCGGCAATCGGGATCAGCATTCTGGTCTTTGCGATTTCTGTTGTTTTGAGTGGCTTCGTGTCGGTGGGTTCATTGCTCGCATCCGCTTTTTTTCCTTTCTGGCTGTGGCTGCTCGGCCAGCCCCCCTCAATCGTCATGACCGGATTTATTATCGCCCTGTTGATCTGGCTGAAACACCATGAAAATATCGGCAGGTTGCTTAAAGGCGAAGAAAAGACCTGGAAAAAAACATGAGATATCAGCTGGCTGCCAAATACTCTATTATTGAAAGCAGGAGCGGAACGTGACCGATTCGCAGGTTGTCACCACGGTAATCAAACAGGCACGGGCGAAAAAAAGACCGGACGGCACTGATTATCAGGCCCTTGCCGGCGCCGATGAGCAGCGGCTGGCAAAAGAAAGTGGGCTCAGCCGACGGCACATTCAATGTCTCGCACTTGAAAACAATATCATTCCTGAACGATACATAAGAAACCAGAACAGCCTGAGCAATGAAGACCAGCTCAAACTCCTTCACGCACATGTCGCAGTAATCGGCCTTGGCGGTCTTGGCGGTATTGTCGCCGAACTACTTGCCAGGATCGGGGTGGGTACAATCACACTTGTTGATGGCGATAGTTTTGAGGAAAGCAATCTGAACCGCCAGCTGTTTTCAAACGAAGCGAACCTTGGCAGGGCAAAGGTCGAAATTGCAGCTGAACAGATCGCGTTGATCAATCCGGCAATTGATTGTCTGGCCAGAAAACGTTTCATCAATCGCTCTAATTACCGGAAACTACTGAAAAACGTTACTATTGCCGTCGATTGCCTGGATTCAATCCCTGCCCGTTTTATCCTGCAGACAGGGTGTCGTGATCTTGAAATACCGCTGGTTTCAGCGGCAATTGGTGGAAAGAGCGGTCAGATACTGACCATTCCGGCCGGGAGCAACCGGCTCAACCAGATATACAGAAACCGGGAACAGGTGGCATCAGGCGGCCTTGAGCTGGCGGCTGGCACGCTGGCAAGTACGGCAGTCATAACCGGGGCGCTGGAATGCAATGCCGTGGTCAATCTGCTGGTAACCGGTACTGATAAACTGGAAAACGGCATGATTTTTATTGATCTTGATGATTATTCACTGACCAGCGTTTCCTTCAATTCCGATTGAAGGTCTCAATCCCCTGCCTGCCCTCCACGACCGGGAAACGACCCGATTCCGAACCGGTGGTTTCGATTTTTTCCCTTGTCTAACCGGATATCCTGTTATATAGCATGATGGGTTCATTTCAGGGTCACCGCCGGCTCCTTTTCCTCAGGAAGGCCTGTTAACCGTCGAACCGGAGGTTCTTACCCTTGAAAAAAAGGAAAAAACATGACTCCCAGAATGACAGACCCGAAGAAAGGAACGGGCAGAAAATGACGAGACTCAAAGCCAATGCATTGCTGCTGCTGGCGGCAACGATATGGGGAATGACCTTTGTTGTTCAGCAGGTTGGAACCGGTGGTCTGGATGCCATGATGTTTACCGGCGTCAGGTCCCTCGTCGGAGCCTGTTTTGTACTGCCGCTGGCAGCCAGGCAGTTTTGCAGGGTTACCAGGGTCAAACATCAGTTTAACGCAGGAGACTGGTTCGGTATCCTTGCCGCCGGTGTGGTTCTCTTTACGGCGGCAGCTCTTCAGCAGTACGGTATTTTTCATACAACGGTAACCAATGCCGGCTTCCTTACCGCCTTCTATGTGCCGCTGGTTCCCTTTATTTCATTTCTTGTCCTCAGAAGAACTGTTCACTGGTCAGTCTGGCCGGCTTCTGTCTGCTGTCTTTTTGGAACCTGGGTTATGACCGGATCACCAGGCGTCGATTTCAGAGTTGGAGACTTCTGGGTCATCTGCTCCAGTTTTTTCTGGGCAACGCATGTGATCCTCGTTGGCACAATGGCTGCCAGAACGAAGGCTCCTGTGGTTGTCGCCTGTGGTCAGTTTTTTGCCTGCGGGATATGCGGAACCATCATCGGACTGATCGTTGAACAGCCGGTGCCCGCCGATTTTTCCGGAGCCCTGTTTGGTATACTCTGGGCCGGATTGCTGTCAACCGGGGTTGGTTTTACCCTTCAGGCTGTTGGGCAGCGCTTCACTCATGAAGCTGATGCAGCGATTATTCTCAGCTCGGAAACAGTTTTTGCCGCTCTTGCCGGTTTTCTTTTCCTGGGAGAACGACTCAGCCTGTCTGAGGCGGCAGGAGCTCTTCTGATATTTACCAGCATAATCGCCGTTCAACTGCTGCCGCTCATGCGGCAGAAAGCACGAAAACTCGGGGTATAACCGCACAGGAACTGTTAAATTGCTTGCACTTTTCAGCCTATTTCTTATAACTACCATTCAAAAACACGTTCAACTCTTAGAAACACATTCAATTCTTACATGTTCTTATACGATGGTAAAAACGGGTGAGCAAAACGACCAACCGGCTGCCACCGTTCGTACCGTTTCCTTCTTTTACTTTTACTTGAACAACCAAGGAGAACCGTATCATGAGTGTACACGTAGCAAAACATCCGTTGATTGAACATAAATTAGGCCTGATGCGTGAGAAAAACATTTCAACCAAGGATTTCAGGGACCTCTCTTCCGAAGTTGCCCGCCTCCTGACCTACGAAGCGACAAAGGATCTCGAAACCCAGCCCAAGAGAATTGACGGATGGGCCGGTGAGGTTGACGTACGGGAAATAAAAGGCAAGAAGATTACCATTGTTCCAATCCTGAGAGCCGGTCTGGGGATGATGGACGGTGTCCTTGATATGATACCGACGGCAAAGGTCAGTGTTGTCGGCTACTATCGAAATGAAGAGACCCTGCAACCGGTTGAATATTATGTAAAGACCACAAGCGAGATGGACAAGCGCATCGCCCTGATCCTTGATCCGATGCTGGCAACCGGCGGTACCTTGATGGCCACTATCGAAACCCTGAAAAAAGCGGGCTGCAAAACCATAAAAGGACTCTTTCTGGTCGCTGCCCCGGAAGGGATAAAAACAATCACCGATGCTCATCCCGATGTTGAAATCTATGTTGCAGCTATCGACGAGCGACTGAATGAAGTCGGTTATATCCTACCGGGTCTTGGTGACGCAGGAGACAAAATCTTTGGAACTAAGTAAACAATCAACAATGGCGAAACACCATAATGAACACAGATCTGTTTACTGAAAAAAACTGGTTTTAACGGGAGAAAAAAAAGATATGTCATCAGAAAAAGCTCATACCGATTATCAATTCCGACTCGGAGATTGTCTGTCCGGAGTTCAAATGCTGTTTGTTGCCTTTGGTGCTCTGGTGCTGGTTCCGATCCTGACCGGGCTCGACCCGAATGTTGCCCTTTTTACGGCCGGGGCCGGGACCTTAGTCTTCCAGATGACGACCCGTGGCCGGGTACCGGTATTTCTGGCCTCTTCATTTGCCTTTATTGCGCCGATCATCTACGGTGTCCAGATGTGGGGTATTCCGGCAACCATGTGCGGTCTGACGGCTGCCGGTTTCTTTTATGTCGTATTGAGTTTTATCATCCGGATCTTCGGTTCAGACATTCTCCATAGGCTGCTGCCTCCACTGGTTACCGGACCGGTTATCATGGTAATCGGCCTCGTACTGGCTCCTGTAGCCGTCCATATGGCTATGGGCCGGACCGGCGACGGTACGACCTGGCTGGTCCCGGAACCAACTGCAATGATTATTGCCGGGGTTTCTCTGACAGCGACGGTTCTGACCTCGCTTTTCGGTAAGGGCTGGTTTCGATTAATTCCAATTCTGGTTGGTATTACAGCTGGCTATAGTGCTTCATTATTGCTTGATATCACCGGTATATCCACATCCATGCAGGCGGCTTTTGATCCCGGTGAGCTTAAGGATTATACGGCTCCGACCCTTATTTCAATGACCGCCGTTGCCCAAAAGAACTGGCTGGCAATGCCTCATTTCACACTTCCGGAATGGAACTGGCAGGCGATTGTTTTTATCATGCCCGTTGCTATTGCTCCGGCCATAGAACACTTTGGAGACGTTCTGGCCATCGGTTCGGTAACCGGTAAAGATTATGTCAAGGATCCGGGGATCGAGAACACGATGCTTGGTGATGGTTTTGCAACCGCACTTGCCTCCTTTCTTGGTGGTCCGCCAAACACAACCTATTCCGAGGTTAGTGGAGCGGTAGCCTTGACCAGAGCCTTTAACCCGGCGATCATGACCTGGGCGGCACTCTCCGCCATTTCCCTCTCTTTTGTTGGCAAGATCGGGGCCCTGTTGTCAACAATACCGGTACCGGTCATGGGTGGTATTATGATTCTGTTATTCGGTATGATCACTGTTGTTGGTATCAATACGATGGTCAAGTCCGGGAAAGATCTGGCAACCCCGAGAAGCCTGATTATCATATCGGTTATTCTGGTCTTCGGTATCGGCGGCATGGAGCTTGGGGCCGGCAGTTTTACCCTGAAAGGAATCGGGCTTGCCGGAATCATTGGTCTGTTGCTTAATGTCATCCTGCCGCAGGAAAAAGAAGAGCGTACAGCATAAGTGTATCATTTTGCATATAAAGCCATGGATACCGCGCAAAAAACAGCAAAACAGATGAAAAGAGCTGTTCAAATATCGCCGATTGGTATATAATAAGGGGCTGGGCATTTCGCCTGACATAAAACTGATAACAAAAGACAAAAGAGGAAAACATGAAACCAACGACCAAGAAACTGTTCGCGGCATTCTGTGGCGCATCCCTGCTGTTTATGGGGGCTGCAAGTATACAGGCAAAAACGCTTGTATACTGTTCAGAAGGAAGTCCTGAAGGTTTTAACCCGGTATTCTACACATCCGGCACCACCTTCGACGCAACATCCCGTCAGGTGTTCAACAAGCTGGTTGAATTCAAACGTGGGACCACGGAAATCGGTCCCGGATTGGCGGAGAGCTGGGAGATTTCCGATGACGGACTTGAGTATACGTTTCATCTGAGAAAAGGCGTTACCTTCCACACAACCAAGGAGTTCAAACCGACCCGGGAATTTAACGCCGATGATGTTCTTTTCTCTTTCAAGCGTCAGTTCGATAAAAATCATCCCTATCACAAGGTATCAAATGCGAGTTATGAATATTTTGAAGCCATGTCGATGCCGGATCTGATCAAGGATATTGTCAAGGTAGATGATTATACCGTTAAATTTATCCTCAATCGTCCTGAATCTCCATTGATTGCCAACCTGGGAATGGACTTTGCGTCAATTTTTTCCAAAGAGTATGCAGATAAGATGATGGCGGCCGGGACACCCGAAGTTGTTGACCAGAAACCGGTCGGTACCGGTCCTTTCCAGCTGGTTGGCTACCAGAAGGATGCGGTTATCCGCTACAAGGCCAATCCTACCTATTGGGCAGGAAAGGCTCCTATTGATAACCTTGTCTTTTCGATCACGCCGGACGCTTCGGTCCGTTATCAGAAACTGAAGGCCGGAGAATGTCATGTCATGCCGTATCCAAATCCCGCCGATCTCGAGGCAATGAAAAAGGATCCTGATATCAATTTGCTGGAGCAGGAAGGGCTCAATGTCGGTTATCTCGGTTACAACACGATGGCCCCGCCTTTTGACAACCCGAAAGTACGTAAGGCTCTGAATATGGCGATCAATAAAGAGGCCATTATTGATGCGGTATTCCAGGGGGCCGGAAAAGTAGCAAAAAACCCGATCCCGCCAACAATCTGGTCGTACAATGATGCGGTCAAAGACGACCCCTATGATCCCGAAGCCGCGAAAAAGATGCTGGAGGCGGAAGGTGTCAAGGATCTCAAAATGAAGCTATGGGCGATGCCGGTACAGCGGCCGTACAACCCGAATGCCCGACGTATGGCCGAGCTGATCCAGGCTGACTTTGCCAAGGTTGGTGTTGAAGCTGAAATCGTTTCATACGAATGGGGAGAATATCTCAAGCGCTCCAAAGACAAGAACCGTGACGGTGCGGTACTGCTGGGCTGGACCGGTGACAACGGTGATCCGGACAACTTCCTCGCCGTTCTCTTGGGTTGCGATGGTGTTGGTGGTTCCAACCGTGCCAACTTCTGCTACCAGCCTTTTGAGGATCTGCTGCAGAAGGCAAAGGTTGTTTCCGATCCTGCCGAGCGTACCCGCCTTTATCAGGAAGCCCAGGTTATCTTCAAGGAACAGGCCCCGTGGGCAACGATTGCCCATTCCGTCGTTTTTGAACCGGTTCGCAAGGAAGTGGTCGATTTCCGGATCGATCCTTTTGGCGGCAACATTTTTTATGGTGTTGATTTAAAGTAGTTTTTTAGATTTCACAGGGCCGGGTTCCCTGAACCCGGCCCTCTCTGCAGAGCATCAACTCTTTTCCCAGACCTCAATGTTTGCATTTATCCTGAAAAAAGCCGGTCTTGTTTTACCAACTATTGCCGGGGTAACACTGGTAGCCTTTGTCTTTATCAGGCTGCTCCCCGGAGACCCGGTCCTGCTGATGGCGGGAGAACGGGGCATGAGCGAGGAACGCCATGCCGCACTGATGGCCGAGTACGGTTTTGACAAACCGATCCTGGTTCAATACGGGTATTACCTGAAAGATTTACTCCATGGTAACTTCGGGACCTCGATTATTACCAAAAAACCGGTATTCGATGAATTCATGGCCCTGTTTCCGGCCACCATTGAATTGTCAATATTCGCGATCTTTCTTGCCGTCTTTTTTGGTCTTCCAGCCGGGATGATTGCTGCCGTCAAGCGTGGTTCCTTTTTTGATCATACGGTGATGACCGCAGCACTCACTGGCTATTCAATGCCTATCTTCTGGTGGGGACTGCTATTGATTATCATGTTCTCAGGTATTCTCGGCTGGACCCCGGTATCGGGCAGGATATCATTGATGTTTTTCTTTGAACCGGTGACCGGTTTCATGTTGATCGACAGTCTTTTATCTGGAGAAAAAGGGGCGTTTTTATCGGCACTCTCACATCTTATTCTGCCGGCAATCGTGCTCGGAACAATTCCGCTAGCGGTTATAGCCCGTCAGACCCGTTCGGCAATGCTTGAGGTCCTCGGTGAAGACTATGTCAGAACCGCCCGGGCAAAAGGGCTGTCTCCGGTCCGCGTGGTTGGCCTTCATGCCCTCCGTAATGCGATGATTCCGGTAATTACCGTTATCGGTCTGCAGGTCGGTGTTCTTTTTGCCGGCGCTATCCTGACCGAAACCATTTTTTCCTGGCCGGGGATCGGCAAGTGGATGGTTGATTCCATTTCCCGGCGCGACTATCCGTCGGTACAGGGAGGCCTTGTACTGATCGCCTTTATCGTCATGATCGTCAATCTCATGGTTGATCTGCTTTATGGTCTGATCAACCCGCGTATCAGACATACGGAGTAGCCATGACCGAAGCAGCATATAGTGAAGAACTTGATACCAGACAAAGCGGCCGTCTGGTTCTGATAAAAGAATTCTGGTCCTATTTCAGCGAGAACCGTGGTGCGGTCATCGGTCTGATTTTCTTTGTCTCGATAATCATTATCGCAGTTTTTGCTGATTTCATCGCTCCACACGCCCCGAATGATCAGTACCGGAGTGCCTTTCTACAACCGCCGTTCTGGCAGGATGGAGGATCAATACACTTTCCGCTCGGCACTGATGCGGTCGGGCGTGATATCCTCTCCCGGCTCATCTACGGCGCCCGTTACTCCCTTTTTATCGGCTGCGTTGTTGTCTCCATAGCCCTGAGTGTCGGGGTTATCTTTGGTCTGTTCGCCGGTTTTTTCCGTGGGCGGGTTGATACGATAATCATGCGGCTGATGGATATCATCCTCGCGTTCCCCAGTCTGCTGCTGGCACTGGTACTGGTCGCGATTCTTGGTCCAAGTCTGATAAACGCAATGATTGCAATCGCCATTGTTCAACAGCCACATTATGTACGACTGACCCGGGCTGCGGTAATCGAGGAGATGAGCAAGGATTATGTGATGGCGGCCCGGGTGATCGGTGTACGCAGGCTGCGTTTAATGTTTGTAACCATTCTGCCGAACTGTATGGCACCGCTCATTGTTCAGGCAGCGCTCAGTTTCTCAACTGCAATCCTTGATGCAGCGGCTCTCGGCTTTCTCGGGCTTGGCGCCCAGCCACCAACACCCGAATGGGGAACCATGCTCGCTGAAGCCCGGGAGTTCATCCTCAGGGCCTGGTGGGTCGTCACACTTCCGGGACTTGCGATCCTGTTGACAGTGCTGGCAATAAACCTGATGGGAGACGGGCTGCGTGATGCCCTTGACCCTAAACTGAAACGATCATAACGGAAGGATATCATGGGATTGTTACAAATAGAAAATCTCTCCGTCGCCTTCCAGACAGCCGGTGGCCTGTTTACCGCTGTTGACCGGGTTTCACTGAACCTTGATGCCGGAGAAGTGGTTTCCATCGTTGGCGAATCCGGATCCGGGAAATCGGTTTCAATGCTGGCAGTTATGGGACTGCTGCCGTGGACCGCCAAGGTGACTGCCGATCGACTCGAATTTGACGGAAAAGATCTGCTTACCATCGGAAAAAAAGAACAGCGAACAATTATCGGCAAGGAAATATCGATGATTTTCCAGGAACCGATGACCAGCCTTAACCCTTGCTTTACCGTTGGTTTTCAGCTTACCGAAGCACTCAAAACCCATATGAAGATGGCGCGCCATGAACGGAAGGAGCGTGCTGTTGATCTGCTGAATATGGTTGGTATTCCAGAACCGAAAAAACGATTGAGAGCGTTTCCACACCAGCTTTCGGGCGGTATGTCCCAGCGGGTGATGATTGCGATGGCCATTGCCTGTAACCCGAGACTGCTCATTGCCGATGAGCCGACAACAGCCCTTGATGTTACCATCCAGGCCCAGATTCTCGATCTCCTGCTGAAATTGCAGGAAGAAACGAATATGGCACTGGTGCTGATCACCCATGATATGGGTGTGGTCGCCGAAACGGCAGAACGGGTCATGGTTCAATACGCCGGTCAGCAGGTAGAACATCAAACCATTAACGGCTTGTTCGCAGCGCCGCATCATCCATACACCGCAGCTCTGCTCGCCGCTTTACCTGAACGGGCTGAATCGAAATATCTTCCATCTATCTCAGGGGTTGTTCCCGGGCAGTTTGATCGTCCCCGCGGCTGTCTTTTTTCACCACGCTGCACCTATGCAACCGATCTCTGCCGGCAGCAGAAACCAGAAAATGCTGACGCAGTTCTTGGTCACGCATTATGCCATTATCCCCTGCTGGACAATGGCATCCCCCAGGGACATCCGAAGGGCGAGGAGGTGCCAGCATGAGCGGGGAAACAATTCTTGAAGCAAAAGAACTCCGACGTTTTTATGAAGTCGCACGGGGAAATTTCAAACCGAAAGCGATACTGAAGGCCTTGAATGGCGCAACCTTCACCCTGGAAAAGGGGAAGACCCTCGCAGTTGTCGGTGAATCGGGGTGTGGCAAGTCCACTCTTGCCCGCCTGGTAACGATGATAGAACCACCGACATCGGGAGCCTTGAAGATCAGAGGGGTTGACATTGTCGCCTCAGACCGGGCAACCAGAAGAAAGCTGAAGTCCAAGGTACAGATTGTCTTTCAGGATCCTTATGGCTCATTGAATCCACGACAGAAAATCGGACATGCCCTTGAAGAACCACTGCTGGTAAATACAACAATGACCAAGGCCGAACGCTCAAAAGCGGCAATGGAAATGATGGACTTTGTCGGTTTGAGGCCGGAACAATATGACCGCTATCCGCATATGTTTTCGGGAGGACAACGGCAGAGAATTGCCGTCGCCCGGGCGCTGATGCTGAATCCTGAAATTCTGGTACTGGACGAACCGGTCTCCGCCCTTGATGTTTCAATCCAGGCACAAATCCTGAATCTGCTCGCTGATCTGCAGGAACGGCTCGATCTGGCCTATCTCTTTATCAGCCATGATTTGTCGGTTGTAAAACATATTGCCGATAAAGTGATGGTCATGTACCTTGGCGTACCAATAGAATTTGCCGATCGGGACACCCTGTTTTCGCAACCGCGTCATCCTTATACCCGGGCACTCTTGTCGGCAACGCCGGTTGCCGATCCGACCAGGGAGAAACAACGGATCACGCTGCATGGAGAACTGCCGTCACCAATTGACCCGCCCGTTGGCTGTGCGTTTCATCCCCGCTGCTCGGAAATAACAGAGCAATGTCTGAAACAGTCACCGGAAAAGCGTAAACTCGGCGATACGATGGTGGCCTGCTATCATCCGGTCGGATAGCCTGAATATCAAATAACAATCCCGCTTCCTGCAAACAACTATTTCACCGGTGAGATGAAGCCGAGCTGGCCCGACGGGAGTCTTTGAACTATGGAGATATTGCTGTATGAACCGGTTGGACAGAAGCTCATACCGGGCTGATCCTCTACGCTGATATCTTGTCGATCTCTTCCGATCGTGCCCTGTAGTTCTCAAGATATTTTTCGAGCCATTGTCTAGCGGTTCGCCAGATAAACGGAGCCAATTACAATAGCGCCTCCTGTCATCTGTAACGGCGTCATGGTTTCTCCGAGCAGAGACCAGGCACCGACGGCAGTGACAATCGGTATCAGATTGATAAAGACGGATACCTTGGTTGCATCGATACGACTCAAAGCAAAATTATAACAGAGGAATGCACCAATCGTGGCAAAAACGATCAAACCGCATACCGCGATAATCGCCTCTGACCCTATTTCAAACCAGTGCATATTTGGCTGATCCCACAGGAAAAAAGGAAAGAAAATGATACTTCCGAAAATCATCTGCAGTCCGGTGATCTGGGTCGGTGGAACGGTTTTCCCCAGATGTCTGGTGAAAATCGTATAAATGGTGGCGGAAAGAACTGCCCCAAAAACGAACAGGTCTCCCAGCATCACCTGATCAAAGGCGATACCGTCAGCTCCCCCCAGTACCAGGATGGTAATTCCCACCAGGGAGATACAGATACCGAGGGCATTGACCGGCTTGATTTTTTCTTTAAGGAAAAGAGCGGAAAAACACATGACAAAAACCGGGATGGTGGCGATAATCAATGCGGTTTTTGTTGCCGTTGTGTATCGAAGCCCATAGGTTTCAAAGAAAAAATAGAGGCCGGGCTGAAAAAGGGCCAGAAAAAAACTGTTTCTGTATGTCGACCGCTGTATCAGCGGCGCATTTTTTCTGAAAAGGAAACAACAAAAAAACAGTGATGCCGCTGAAAAACGGACGAAGATCAGAGAAAACGGGGTAAATGAACCAAGCGCAATTTTGGTGGCGACAAAAGAGAGCCCCCAAAGCACGACAGCCAGGATCAGGGCTCCGTATGTGATAGAGCTGGTGCGCTTCATCTTAGGCATATCCTGTCTCGTTACGGTGTGAAAGCATTGATACTATATCAGTACTGAAATAAATCAATACCGAAACCGTTCTGCCGAACACTTTACAACAATGGACGGTTCCGGATAATTATTTTGTATCGTGCCAAAAGGCTGTTGTTCTGGCAGTGGGGCTGTGTTATAAGATGCTTTTTAATCGAAATGCAGTCGGGGTGCTTTCAGTTTCTTTCGGCTGGAAACAATCTTTTGACGGAGGAAGCCATGAGAGGGAAAAACGAAGCAATCCAGCTGAAATGTCCGAAATGTGGTTTCCGGACAATCGTCTATGCTCCACTTGATGATATGCCAAGATGTCCTGAATGTGACGAGTGCCGTATGCTTATAGAGGAACTGCTGGACGAAGGCAAAGCCTATTGAGTTTTTCTGATGCGGCAAGCGATGATAGCAATTTGCCGCCATCCATTAATCACTGAAAAAGGAGAGGAAGATGAAAAAAACAGTCATGATACTGATAACCATGATGACAGCCGTTTCGCTGGCAGCAGGAAGTATCAGTGCCGGCGCTCTTGACGAAATCCAGAAAAGAGGCACGCTTCTCGTCGGTCTGGATCCGGGTTATATGCCTTTTGAGCTTCGAAATCAGAAAGGTGAAATCATCGGTTTTGACGTTGACATGGCAAAACGGATGGCCAAAAAAATGGGCGTCAAACTTGAAATCGTACCAACTGCCTGGGACGGTATCATCCCGGCACTCTTGACCAGTAAGTTTGATATCATCATGTCCGCGATGACCATGACTCAGGAACGAAACATGAGTATCAACTTTGCATCACCCTATATCATTATCGGCCAGACCGTACTGGTCAACAAAAAGCTCGAAAATGAGGTCAAATCATACAAAGACCTGAATGACCCCAAATATACGATCTCTTCCAAGCTTGGAACCACCGGTGAACAGGCAGCCAAACGGATGATCCCGAAAGCTGCATATATTGCCTATGATACCGAGCAGGAAGCGGTGCTTGAAGTCGTAAACGGCAAGATTGATGCCTTTGTTTACGATATGCCCTACAACGCGGCCGCATTTGTTCAAAGAGGCGGTGGCAAGCTCTATCACCTCGCAGAGCCGTTCACCTATGAACCGCTTGCCTGGGCGGTCAGAAAAGGAGACTTCGATTTCATTAACTGGCTGAACAACTTTATGCTCCAGGTAAAGAATGACGGGACCTATGACAAGATTTACCGAAAATGGTTTGAAGATGATGCATGGATGAAGGAGCTCCAGAAATAGAACAAACCTTACAACGGGCTGTTTTCCGGTCTCCAGCAGGAAAAGAGCCCGTCAGGCAGGACAGAGAGGGAATGTTTCCGTGAATGCGGCTGAAAACGTATGGCCCTGGAAAATTCTGCTGGCAGTCATTCTAATCGTGATTGCCGCCGGTATATGGGGTTCTGTAACCCGTGTCGACTACAAATGGCGCTGGAACAGAATTCCACAATATTTTTTCTACAAGGCTGAAGATCCGGTCAAGATACTGTTCGATGGCGTGGTCGAGAAAGTGACTGCCGACAACGACGCAACAACCATTACCGTCCGTTCTGAAACCGGTGAGACACAGAAACTGGTGATGGGTGCGGGTACCGAGCGGGTGTCAGAAGGAGAAGAGCTGTTTGAAGGCGACACGGTCGGCTACCTGCACTCGTGGCGGATGGGGCCATTGCTGACCGGCCTCTGGACGACCCTGTGGCTTTCAGCCGTTGCAAGTGTTATGGCCCTTTTTATCGGGTTGATTGCCGGCTTGATGAAGATTTCAAAAAATTATACGATCTCGACCCTGGCAGCAATCTATGTCGAAATCATCCGGGGAACTCCGCTGCTGGTACAGATCTTCATTGCCTATTTCTTTATTGGAACCGTCTTTGATTTAAGCCGTAATGTTGCCGGTATTGGTGCATTGGCCCTTTTTGCCGGAGCCTATGTCGCAGAGATTGTCAGAGCCGGTATCCAGTCCATTTCCAAAGGTCAGATGGAAGCGGCCAGATCCCTCGGGATGAGCCTGCCCCAGGCAATGATCGACATTATTCTACCCCAGGCCTTTAAAAGGATTCTGCCACCGCTTTCCGGGCAGTTTATCAGTTTGATCAAGGACTCGTCACTGGTGTCAGTCATTGCCATTACTGATCTGACCAGGATTGGCAGGGAGATTATTTCAAATACCTTCGCGCCATTCGAAATCTGGCTTGTTGTCGCCGCAATGTATTTGATTGTTACATCGGTGCTGTCACAATTCGTCTTTTATCTGGAACGGAGGCTTGCGATCAGTGATTAGAGCGGAACAGGTAACCAAGGTATTCAGAGGACGTGGCGTGTCGGTACGTGCGGTTGATGATGTCTCCGTATCCGTTGATAAAGGTGAGGTGGTGGTTGTTATCGGGCCATCCGGTTCTGGAAAATCGACCCTGATCAGATGTGTCAACGGCCTGGAACCATTTGACCAGGGTCATATCTTTATCGACGGGGTCGATATTGCCGGAAGAAGGACAAATATCAACCATATTCGGGCCGAAGTCGGTATGGTTTTTCAGCAGTTCAACCTGTTTCCCCATAAAACGGTGCTTGACAATCTGACTCTTGCCCAGATCAGAGTCCGGAAAAGAAAGAGAAAAGAGGCTGAGAAAAAAGCAAGAGCCCTGCTGGCAAAGGTAGGCATCGCCGATAAGGAAAAGGAATACCCATCAAGACTCTCCGGTGGTCAGCAGCAGCGGGTTGCCATTGCCAGAGCGTTGGCAATGGAGCCGAAGGTAATGCTTTTTGACGAGCCGACATCCGCCCTGGATCCGGAGATGGTTGGTGAGGTACTCGATGTCATGAAACAGCTTGCCCGCGAGGGAATGACGATGATGGTGGTCACCCACGAGATGGGATTTGCCCGTGAAGTGGCAGATCGGGTGCTCTTTATGGACCAGGGCAAGATTGTTGAAACCGGTACGCCTGAACATTTTTTTGTTGCACCGGAAGAAGAACGAACGAAATTGTTCCTGAAACAGGTTCTGTAAACAGCTCCGGAAAGCCGCTGTCTTGGAGCCGGTGAACAACGATCATTAACCATTATACAGGAGGGAAAAATGCGTCTTTTAACCGTATGTGCCGCAGTACTGCTGAGTGTTGCTTTTTGTTTTGCAACGGTCTCGGCAAAACAGATGAAAGTTGGTTTTGTCTATGTAACACCAATTGGTGATGGCGGTTGGTCATATGCTCATGACCAGGGACGTCAGGCGGTAGAAAAAATGGATGGTGTCACGACCTCTTTTGTCGAGGCAGTTGCGGAAGGACCAGACTCAGAACGGGTTATCCTGAATATGGCCCGGAAAGGTTACGATGTCGTCTTTGCTGCCAGTTTCGGCTACATGGACTCGATGCTGAAAGTCGCCAAACAGTTTCCGGAAACGGTTTTCATGCATTGTTCCGGTTACAAGAAAGCAGAAAATATGGGAAATTATTTTGGCCGCATGTATCAAGCCAGGTATCTCTCGGGAATCGTTGCCGGTTCAATGAGCAAAAGCAATGTCATTGGTTTTGTTGCAGCCTTCCCGATCCCTGAGGTCATCAGAGGAATCAACGCCTTTACCCTTGGAGCCCAGTCGGTTAATCCAGATGTAACGGTACGGGTTGTCTGGACCAAATCCTGGTATGATCCGGCTACCGAAAAAGAAGCGGCAAAATCCCTGCTTGATGTCGGGGCAGATGTTATCGCCCAGCATCAGGATTCCCCGGGACCGCAGGAGGCAGCAGAAGAGAAAGGGGTTTATTCGGTCGGCTATAATTCCGATATGAGTAAATTTGCCCCGAAAGCACATTTGACCGCTCCCGTCTTCAATTGGGCACCGATTTATCAAAAAACGGTTGAACAGGTCAAGAACGGCACCTGGAAATCTGAGGCAGTCTGGGATGGTCTCAAAGAAGGCGTGGTCGACCTGGCACCGATGGGGGCCATGGTTCCGAAAGACGTTCAGGATCTGGTAATGGCAAAGAAACAGGCGATCATTGATGGTGAGAAGATCTTTGTCGGTCCGATCAAGGATCAGCAGGGTGTGGTCAAGATCGCCGCGGGCGTTGCCGCTCCTGACAAGGAGCTGCTCGGAATGACCTGGTTTGTCCAGGGTGTTATCGGCACAACTGAATAAAAAACGTATTCGCTGCTCGACGGTCTCGCCGAAGGGACCGTCCCCTCTTTGCTATGTTCCGGATACGCGTTATAAAAAGACAGGAGCTCGTCGGCTGGCGCTCCTGTCTTGTTTTACTGGCAGCAGTGGCCCTGTCTCTGCTGCTCAGCGCCCTGCTGCTGTTTATCGGCGGCAAACCGCCGATTGAAGGAATTATCATTCTGTTCAAAGGGGCATTTGGCTCCCGTTTTGCCCTTGAAGACGCATTACTGAAAGCAACACCGATTTTTCTCTGCTCACTCGGAGTCGCAGTTGCTTTCAGACTGCAAATCTGGAATATCGGCGCTGAAGGACAATTCGCTCTGGGGGCTATTGGTGCAACCGGGATCGCTCTTCTATTCCCGGAGGCACCTGCCTGTATCGTCCTGCCGGCGATGATGGTTGCTGCTGTCTGCAGCGGCGGGCTCTGGGGATTGATTCCGGCAATTTTACGTCAGAAGATGAAAACCAATGAAATCATTGTCACTTTGATGATGAACTATATTGCCATTCTCCTTCTTGACTATCTCGTTTACGGTGCCTGGAAAGATCCGTCAAGCTTCGGTTTCCCGATGACCCGTACCTTTTCGGATAGTGCCATTATCGGAAAAATCGGCACCTCGCATTTCAGTTGGGGGCTTATCCATTGCCTGGTACTGGGCTGTCTGTTATGGGCCTTTCTCGGCTATACCAGAATTGGTTTTGAAATCAAGGCGGCCGGAGCAAACGTCCGGGCAGCACGTTATGCCGGTATTCCTTATGACCGGCTGGTAATGCTGGTGATGGCTCTCAGCGGCGCACTCGCCGGCTGGGCTGGATTTCTTGAGGCTTCATCGACGATAAACAGACTTCAACCGAGTATTATGGCTGGATACGGTTACACGGCTATCGTTGTTGCCTGGCTGGCACGCCTGAATCCGTTCTCTATCGCGATCGCCTCATTGCTGCTGGCCGGGCTCCGGGTTGGAGTTGAAGGGCTGCAACTTGATCTGCAGGTACCAGCAGCATTCGGTGGTATCATCGAAGGGCTGATCCTGCTCACCGTTCTTGCCGGTGGCCTGTTTACCTGCTATCGTCTTGAAATCAGGAGAGATAGACATGGGGTTTGAATTCCTGATACCATTACTTGCCGCAGCCGTTCAATCGGGAACGCCAATTCTCTATGCAACCCTCGGGGAGATACTTACTGAACGCTCCGGTGTCTTAAATCTTGGTGTTGAAGGCATCATGATAACCGGGACACTCACCGGCTTCCTTGTCGCCAAACTCACAGGCAATCCGTGGTCTGCCTTTGTCGCTGCCGGTATGGCAGGAGGCTGCATGGCATCGATCCACGGTATGGTCTGTCTCGTTTTTCAGGGAAATCAGGTCGTTTCAGGGCTGGCACTCACCATTTTCGGAACCGGCTTTGCCAATTATATCGGTACCGCCTACATCGGCTTGTCCGCTCCCGGATTTGACCCCCTGCCACTGCCGGGACTGTCGTCAATACCGGTAATCGGAGCAGTTTTATTCAACCAGGATATCCTGGTCTACCTGACCTATGGCATCCCCGTTCTCCTCTGGTTTTTTCTTTACAAGACACGGTACGGCCTCAGTTTACGGGCGGCCGGTGAATATCCGGACGCGGCGGTGGCGGCCGGACTCAATGTCGTTGCCTGGCGCTGGCTCGGCATCATTGGAGGCGGCTTTTTGATGGGACTTGGCGGCGCCTATCTGTCACTCGCCTATACGCATCTGTGGACCAATAATCTGACCGCAGGCAGAGGCTGGATAGCGGTTGCCCTGGTTATTTTTGCCTTCTGGCGTCCAGGACGTGCCGTTTTCGGAGCCTACCTGTTCGGCGGGATCATGGCATTGCAATTAAGGCTGCAGGCATCCGGCACCCAGATTCCGTCTTCTTTGCTGCTGATGCTGCCCTATGCCCTGACAGTTGCCGTTCTTGTTTTTTCTTCGTGGCGACGCGGAAAAACGGATGAACCGGCAGCACTTGGTGTCAATATTGAACCGGCTGATTAACAAATAACGTTATTGACAGGAAAAAGAAATGAGTCTTCAATCCGATTATAAACGAACCTATCCCATCTCCTGGGAGCAATTGCATCGTGACTCAAAAGCACTCGCCTGGCGCCTGCTCGATGTTCACTATTTCAAGGGACTTATCGCCATTACCCGCGGCGGTCTGGTACCGGCGGCAGTCATTGCCCGCGAACTCGATATTCACCTGGTCGAGACCATCTGTATTTCGAGTTACGACTGGAAAGACAAAAAGGGTGATGTCGAAATTCTGAAAAGCTTTACCGGTGACGGCGAAGGCTGGCTTTTGATCGACGATCTTGTCGATACCGGCCGCACGGCGAAAGTCGTCAAGGAGATGGTACCCAAGGCCCACTTTGCCACTATTTATGCCAAACCGGCAGGCAGACCACTGGTGGATACCTTTATTACAGAGGTCAGTCAGGATACCTGGATTCTCTTTCCCTGGGATGCGGAATCACAATTCGTACAGCCGATGGCAGGCCAGAACAGGTGACATATGACTGGTGATCCCCCGGCTATCAGGCTGGAACATATCAGCAAACGGTTTGGCACGGTCAGAGCCAATCATGACATATCTCTGGATATCAGAAATGGCAGGGTTCTGGCGCTGCTCGGCGAAAACGGTGCCGGAAAATCGACCCTGATGTCAATTCTCGCCGGACAGGTTCAGCCTGATTCGGGTTCCATCCATTATCGCGGGAAAAAAGTGGTTTTCTCCTCCACTGAAAGAGCGATCAAGGCCGGTATCGGCATGGTATATCAACATTTCAAGCTGGTTGAAGCGATGAGTGTTGCCGAAAATATCTTTCTTGGCCAGACCGGTCCGGCTGTTTTGAACCGGAGCACAATGAATCAGGAGGTTTCCGAACTGACCGCCTCCTATGGCATGGGTGTTGATCCGGAAGCACTGATCTCTGAGTTGTCCATGGGAGAGAAACAACAGGTTGAAATCCTGAAACTTTTGTACCGGGAATCCAATATCCTGATTTTCGACGAACCAACGGCCGTTTTAACCCCCCATGAGGCAAAAAATCTGTTTCATACCATGCGGCAGATGACAGAAGCAGGAAAGGCCATCGTTTTTATCAGCCACAAACTCGACGAGGTCATGTCTGTCGCTGATGATATCGCTATCCTGAGAAAAGGGGAAGTCGTCGATGTCATGCCGGCTGCTCAGGTCAAATCGTCAGCAGAGCTGGCCGAACGAATGGTCGGCCGGGAAGTGCTGCTTGAAGTCAACCGGATTCCAATGGAACCCAGACAACTGGTATTGAAAGTGGAAAAGCTGGCAGAGAAACAGCTGACAGCGATAGATATCGAACTGAGACAGGGTGAAATTCTGGGAATCGTCGGGGTTGCCGGCAATGGTCAGAAACCGTTGGTGGAAATGGTCTGCGGCCTGCGGCGGCCGAAACAGGGTACAATCACCCTGCTTGGGCTGACCTGGGAAAAATTCTTTTCTCAATCGCGCGGGGATACTGCCTTGAGCTATATTCCGGAAGACCGGCAGGGACTGGCTACCTGCGGTGAACTCGATCTGCTTGATAATTTTTTATTGACAACCAGACAGGGCTTTTGCAGGGGCCCCTGGCTGTCAAAGGAGAACGCGAAGGAAAAGGCCCGTGAGCTGATCAAGACCTTTGCCATTCGTCCGCCAGACATCGGGGCCTTCGCCGGGCAATTGTCGGGTGGTAATCTGCAGAAATTGGTATTGTCCCGGGAATTCTACCGCCGTCCCCGGTTGATCGTTGCCGAGCAACCAACCCAGGGACTCGATATTGCCGCAGCGGAAGAGGTGTGGAACCTGCTCCTGAAGGCACGGGAACAGGCGGGGATCATGCTGGTAACCGGAGATCTTTCCGAGGCTCTTGCCCTGTCAGACCGGGTTGCAGTCATGTATGGAGGCAGAATCATCGATACTTTTTCAACCGGAGACAGCGAAAAAGTTGCTGGGATCCCTCAAATGATGGCGGGAATCGCATGACCAAAACAGCCGCATTCAGTCGGATTCTCCTGCCGGTCGACGCCTTGCAGTCATATCGTCGGGTGCTGCCGTTTGTCGGAGTCCTTTACCGAACCATGAAGCTGCGGCCGGAACAGGTACATCTCCTTCATGTGATTGAGGGTTCTTTTCTGCAGCGACATATGGACACCATTGATATTTCGGCAGGTGAGGTTCCCACAGCTGCGGACATGAAGCGCCTGCGGAGCCAGTATATGAAAGATCGTGTCGAACCGATGTTGCGGCAGGCCGCTGAAATGCTGGGAGAAGTAACCGATCAACGGGAGCGACCGGTCTTTTTTCAGGACGGTGATCCGGTCGGCATTATTGACGAAATTTGTCGGCATGGTGGATACTCTACGCTGATCATGAGCAGAAGGGGTAACGATGAAGGTGCTGCAAAATTAACCGGCAGTGTGGTTTCCGGCATTCTCCATCGCCACTCTGATGCGACGATCTTTCTGGTAGGAGATCAGGAATTGCAGCCGGGGGTTTCACCCTTTGCCCGCTGTCTCATTGGCATAGATGGTTCTCCAGAAAGCCGTTCTGCTGTCGCAGAAGCGGGAATACTTCTGGCCCGGGTCGATGCCGAAATCGAAAAGGTCCTCTTGCTTCATGTACTTGATCAATCCTGTTACTATGATGAAAACGGTGTCTCCTGTATTCAGGCCAGCATCTCGGGACAACGGGCCCTTGAAGAGGCCGGAAACATGCTTACTGCCGCAGGAGTAAGACAGGAGAAAATAACGACGGTCATCCACTTTGGCAAGCCGGGAACGGTACTGGCTGAAGAGGCCATCGATTGTGATGCGACCCTGGTCTTTATTGGTAAACGGGACCGTTCCCGGATGGCTCAGGTTTTCCTAGGTTCCGTCTGTACGGATATGATTGAAAATTGCCGAAAGAAGACGATCGTCCTCTGTAATTAAAGAGCGCCCTGCTTTCTATAAAAAAGCAGCGTACCCCTCATTACGGTCGATCAATCAGGAGATGAATGCTCGTATGAAAAAAGAATGGTTTCTCGTTATTCTGCTCTTCTGGCCTGCGTTTTTTTGCGTGTCCGTAAAAGGTTCTGCAGCCGATGTCGAATTCCGGTGGGCGATTCTTGCAGATGAAGGCACCGGTCTGGAAGGACTTGATTTCAGCAAAGAGCCACCCGTCGTTCATTCCGGAACACCACTTCAGATCTATCTCGAACATCTTGGGAACTGTTATATCTACCTCTTTCTGCTGGACTCGGTTGGTACCCTGACCCCGTTATACCCACCGGATAGCGGCTATTACCATTACGGTTTTCCCCGCGGACCCAGGTATATCCCGCCGGGAACCCAGACCTTTACCTTTGTTCCACCGGCAGGTAACGAGTCTCTTTATCTCATCGCTTCGGCCAAACGACTGTTTAAAATAGAGCGGCTGACAGAAGAATTCCAGAAACACGCAGACAGTGCCGGACAACAGAAACTGCTGATCCAGGAAATCGAAACTCTGGTGAAAAAATATGAAAAAAGCTCCGGTAACGCTGAGAAGAGAACAGAAGTGGAACGAAAAACAAAGGTGGACACAACAATTGTCAAAACCACCTTCACCGGAATCGAGGTCACGAGTTCAGACCATTATGCACGTAACCTTTTGATAGATCACCAATAAAAGGCCTTCACCAATACTTCGGTGAAGGCCCATCCAGCACAATTACAACGATTACCGATGACTCGGCAGAAACATATCACATCTCTTCCTTCATCAGCTTATAGTTGATACTGTCTACCAAGGCCTGCCAGCTGGCCTCAATGATATTTATCGAAACCCCGACGGTGCTCCATTGACAGCGCCCATCCGTACTTTCAACCAGCACCCGGACCTTTGCCTCAGTACCATTTTCCCCAGACAGGACCCGAACCTTGTAATCGGTCAGTTTCATCTCTTCAAGACAGGGGTAAAACCGGGTCAGGGCCTTGCGCAGTGCCCGGTCCATCGCATTAACCGGACCATCTCCCATCGACGCCGTGTGTACTTCATCGCCGCCAACATAGAGACGGATGGTTGCCTCGGTCAACGGTTTCCTGTCCATGCGATACTTGTTATTCATGACCCGAAAACCGTCAATCCTGAAAAAATTGCGGTGCAGCCCAAGCGCTTTGCGCATCAACAGTTCAAAACTCGCCTCGGCAGCTTCATATTTGTAACCCTGATTCTCCTTCTCCTTCAAATCACTGATAATTGATGCGAGCAGCGGATCGTTTGGTTTCAGCTTGAGCCCCCATTTTCCGGCCTTATGAAGAATATTCGATTTGCCGGCCTGATCGGAAACGAGAATCCTCCGATTGTTACCAACCTTTTCCGGCGCAATATGCTCATAGGTAAGCGGGTTTTTGTTGACGGCACTGACATGGATACCACCCTTGTGAGCAAATGCTGATTCGCCGACATACGGCTGATAGCGATTATTACTCTGATTGGCCATCTCATTAACCAGGCGGGAAGTCCGGTACAGCTGGTCAATATAGTTTCTGGCCGTGCAATCAAGATCCATTTTGAAGACCACGGCCGGGATAATCGAGGTCAGGTTCGCATTACCACACCGTTCCCCGTAACCATTTATGGTCCCCTGAACGTGGCTGACACCGCGGTCAATTGACATTAAGGTATTGGCCACCGCTGTTTCAGAATCGTTATGGGCATGAATGCCAAGTTCAATGGCTGTCTGTTCACCGGCAAAAAAGGTTTTTACCGATTCAATGATCTCAGGGAGTTCATGGGGCAAGGTACCACCGTTGGTGTCGCAGAGAACCAGCGTCTCTGCTCCTCCTTTGACGGCACAGCTCAGGGTCTTGAGGGCATACTCCCGGTTGTTTTTGAATCCGTCAAAGAAATGCTCCGCGTCATAAATGATTTTGTCTGCATACGTTTTGAGAAAAGCCAGCGTATCTTCAATGATCTGCAGATTTTCTTCAAGACTGATATTCAAGGCACCGGTAACGTGAATATCCCAGCTTTTTCCAAAAATAGTCAATACCGGAACCTCGGCTGCAATCAGGGCCTGCAGGTTACGGTCTTTTTCAACCGGATTACTGATATGACGGGTTGAACCGAAAGCGGCAATCCGGGCATGCTCCAGCCGCTGACTCCTGATCTTCTTAAAATAGTCAACGGAAAGAGGATTGGCTCCGGGCCAGCCACCTTCAATATAATCAATACCAAGCTCATCCAGTGCCCGTGAAATACGAATTTTATCTTCGACAGAGATATTGAAATTTTCTGCCTGGGAACCATCCCGTAATGTTGTATCGTATATTTCTATGGCCGTGGTCATCATGATCGAACCTCCGCAAGCCTGACGTCGTCAGCACCTTTGTCTCTTCTTTTTGGAATTTTTCACAATAAGCGCTAAACGACAAAAAGCAAATCATTTGGTAGAAACTTCCTTTGCAGTCCACTCATCTTCAGCGCCCACCTACCCCTTGTTCCTCTATGCCCTCACAGAATAGTTCGTATGTGACGCGTTATTTCAGACGTAATAATTCCCTAACCCTTTATTTTCGGTAGTACGCTTATCTGCCGACCAACCCGGCAAACATCATGGTCAGTGGCGGATAGAAGGTAATCAGCAGCAAATCGACGATAAGAATCAGCAGGAAAGGAAGAATTTTTCTGCTGACCGTTCCGATATGGCCACCGGAAATCACGCTCGATACGATCAGACAGATTCCCATGGGCGGGGTCAGCATACCGATGGCAAGGTTGGTAACAACAATGACGCCAAGCTGGATCAGATCGATATCAAGAATCGGAACCATTGAAACGATCATCGGCACCAGCAAGAGTAAAGCCGCAGTTGTTTCAACAATGGTTCCGGCAATAAGCAGGATCAGGTTGATCAGCAGCAGCAGGATCACGCGGTTTTCCGAAATCATCAGCAGGGAACCCGCCATACGCGCCGGAATATCCTCCATCGCTGCCAGCCAGCTGAAAACCGAGGCCGTTGAAATGATAAACATGACGATGGCCGCAATAATTGATCCTTCAATGAAAATCGTTGCTATTTCAGAGAGTTTGATTTGACGATAGACAAAGTAACCGACAAAAAAGGCGTAAAAAACGGCGATTGCGGCAGATTCAGTTGCGGTAAAAATACCACCGAGTATCCCTCCCAGTACAATGACCGGGGCTCCCAGCGGGATGAGGGCCTTCAGAAATGATATCCAGAGGTGGCGCAGTTCAAATTCACGGGCGGCCTTGTAGCCATATGTAATCGAAAGCAGTGTGGAAACAGTGATCAGCGACAGGCCGATCACGATTCCCGGAAGTATTCCGGCAGCAAAGAGCTGTCCGATTGAAGCACCGGTCAGGAAACCGAAAATAATCATGGGAATTGACGGCGGGATAATCACACCGATTGACCCGCCTGAGGCCTGAACAGCAGCAGCGAATTCCGTATTGTAGCCGGATTTTTTCATGGCCGGGATTAATAGTGCGCCGACAGCGGCCGTATCGGCTGCGGCCGACCCGGAAATCCCGGCAAAAAACATCGCAGAGACGATTGTTACCGCCGCAAGCCCTCCGGGCAGCCAGCCGACAAGACTGTTGGCAAAATCGATAAGCCTGCTGCTGATCCCTCCTTTCTCCATCAATAATCCGGCATACATGAAAAGTGGAACCGCCATCAGGTGAAAGGAATCTGCACCGCCAAACATTTTTTGAACAACAACCATCAGACTGAAGTCTCTGAAGAAAACAATCAGGCTGATGGAGCTGATTGCGATCGCAATCGCAATCGGCATATTCAGCAAAAAGAGGAGCAGCAGGATAATAAGAAGGAGTGAGCCGCTCATCGTTTTTTACCGCCAAACAGAATTTCACGGTACAATTTGGCCGTCGCATGGATGGCCATGATCATTCCACTGGCCGGGATGATCGAAAATATCGTCCATTTCGGCAGGGACAATGCCGGTGTCGTCTGATTTTTAACAAACAGGGCAAAGGCACAGCCATACCAGAGCATCAGCAGAAAGAAAACAAGACAGAGCAAATGAACAACAATCCGGGAAAGTCGCTGAGACGATACCGGTATCCGCGCATAGAGGAGATCCATACTGGGATGCGCGTTACGGTAATAGGCAACCGACGCTCCGAAAAAACTGAGCCAGACGAGCAGATAACGGGCCAGCTCCTCTGACCAGAAGAGTGAATGATTGAGGACATAGCGACTGAAAACCTGGCAGATAACGACAACCGCCATGGTAAGCCCCAAGACAAGCAATGCCTTTTCGGCAGCTTTATTGCAAAGCCGGCTGAGCCTTTCCATTGATGAGCGATCCTGTTCCACCTGCAGCATGACACATCTTATTTCGTGGCTTCCAGAACCCTGTTCAGCAGGGACTGAACCTTTTTGTCCCTGAAGAGATCGATCGTTTTCAGATCCGCCACCTGCTTTCTGAAACCCTCGGTATCAGGATTCTCTTCAATCTCCATTCCCTTTTCCCTGAGCAGGGCAAGCCGGACCCTGTCCTTCTCCCGGTTATCCTGACGCTGATAGACGGCCGCATCATGCATTGCGGTTTGAACCAGCTCCTGTTTTTCCCGGGAAAGCGACTGCCACCAGGCAAGAGACGCAAGGTCAATATGAGCGGAATAGACGTGCCGGGTCATGGTCATGTATTTCTGTATCTCATAAAATTTGTAGATTTCGATGACCCAGAGCGGGTTCTCCTGGCCATCGATAACCCCCTGCTCAAGTTCCGAATAAACAGGCCAGGGCATCGGTGTCGGGTTGGCTCCAAGGGCCTGCCAGATCGATTTGTGCAGCGCAGACGCCATGACCCTGATTTTCAGGCCGCGGGTATCCGCCGGTGTTTTTACCGGATGTTTTGAGTTGGTAAGGTTTCTGAAACCATTTTCGGAAAAACAGAGTCCTTTGAACCCTGACGATTCAAGGCTTTTCAGGATTTCAGCGCCGAGCGGACCATCCAGAATTTCATCGGCCTGATCATTATCCCTGAACAGAAACGGGTAGTCAATGACCCGGACAATCGGATCAAAACTGTCAATCGGGCCGGAGGTAATAATACCGAGCTCGATGGTTCCGAGCTGAATCTGCTGCAGAATCTCCGTTTCATTTCCAAGCGAGGCGGAATGGTAAATCTTGATATGAAATTCACCATTGGAACGAGCTTCTATCAATTCCTTGAACTTTTCCGCCACGATATTCTGGGCAGAACCCGGTTTGGTGACCACACCGAGCTTGAGCGTTGTTGTCGCCTCTGCATTCAGGCGGGGAAACAAAAGAAAAAAAATGGCTGTCATCAGAACAATTGGTTTCATAAGGCTTCCTTCCTTTAAAAAAATTAAGCTGATAAACTTGTAATTCTGCACCGTTCCCGGCCTAAAGTCAATAGCTGAAAGGATGAGTAAACTGATTTGGCCAGAAAAAACCTGAACACCGAGCAAGACCGTTCGCCTTCTGATGAAGCACGAACGTAACGGAAAACTGAGGGACCAGGCTGTCAGCCCCCTCATCCGAACACCTTCCTGAACCACAAAAAACGAGTGGAATATACGTCCCTGCCAAGTGTATGCCTCTGCCGTTTGTTATTCATGATACCAGAAAAAGCGTTCATAACGGATTCAGGTTCATACCAATTTCACGGTAGGTTATCCTCTTTTTTTTGGGGAACACAGGTTATCGACGCCATGCGCACAGACAAGCGCTTATCAGTTGTTGTAAGTTACGGTTATTATCGGTTTGTTTTCTGCTTTTATTTGCCAAGACACCGCTTTCGGAATAGTTATCTGTTTTCAGCACTGCACTTTATTGGAGAAACAATGAATAAGACAGAAGAAGGAGAAATGACGATGAGATATGCACGTATCACAGGGGTACTGACAAGTTTGCTTTTCTTATCTTGTCTTGCAATGGCAACCGCAGTAACAGCACGTACGATCACGGACCAGCTCGGTCGATCAGTCTCAATTCCTGATCAGATCAACCGGGCCGTAATTCTGCAACATCAAACACTCGATATCGTTATACAACTCGGTGCTGCTGACAAGGTGGTCGGGATTCTTGAGAAATGGCAGAAATATCTTCCCGGTGCAGCAAAATGCATAAAGGATATTGACAAGTTACCGACGCCCGGTGGCTTGAAAAATGTCAATATGGAAGCACTGCTCCTCCTCAATCCCGATATTGTGTTTGTCACGCACTATGCCCCTCAGGAGATGATCGCCCAAATCAGTGATGCGGGAATTCCGGTAGTTGCAATCACCCTTTATGCCGCCGAATTTGAGCAGGCTTCAAAACTCAATCCCGATCTTAAGGATGCCAATAAGGCATATAATGAAGGCTTGAAAGAAGGAATCACCATCCTCGCAGAAATCTTTAACAAACAAAAACGGGGACAGCGTTTAATCAGTTTCATCCAGAAACAGCAGGAAATTCTTACAACCAGTCTGGGTACAATCCCTGAAGCGGATCGTGTTCGCTGCTATATGGCCCGGGCACATCTGCGAACGTATGGACGTGGTAAATATACCAGCGTAATTATGGAACGGGCAGGCGGTGTTAACGTAGCCGCCGCTGAAATTGTCGGTTTCAAACAGGTAACCATGGAAGATGTTCTCCGCTGGAATCCTGAAGTCGTTTTCATCCAGTGGCGCCACCGGGCCAGCAGGGAAGAACTGGTCAATGACCCTGCATGGCAGGCAGTCAGTGCAGTAAAAAACAACAAGGTATATATATGCCCCGAATACGTGAAACCCTGGGGACATCCCCTGCCGGAATCAATGGCTCTCGGCGAATTATGGATGGCCAGCACCCTCTATCCTGAAAAATTCAAGGATATCGACCTGACGTCCATCGTCCACGGGTATTATCAGGAGTTTTATGGTATTCCCTACGAGTAACCCCGAATCACTGATGAAGGAAACCAGTTACGGCAGGCTTTACCTTTTACTTGCCATCTTTTCCGGTGTCTTTATGTGTACAGGTCTGGTATGGGGAAGATATCCGGTGGAATTCTCCGATATCATCACCATACTGGGCATGCATTGTGGTCTGCCGTTTGAAGAAGGAATTTCAACCATTAAGGAAACCGTCATTCTTAAAGTACGTTTACCAAGAATTCTGGCCGCAATGCTCATCGGTGGAGGCCTGTCGGTTTCCGGGGCAGCCTTTCAGGGTCTTTTTCGCAACCCGCTGGTTTCTCCCTATATTCTTGGGGTGGCATCGGGAGCCGGATTCGGGGCCGCTCTGGGGATTGTTTTATGGAATCGGCCGTTTATGATTCAGTCGTCCGCCTTTTTATTCGGTATATCGGCAGTGGCAGCAGCATGGTTCATGAGCAGATTCTACAAGGGCAGCGGCAGCCTGGTCATTGTCCTGGCCGGAGTAATTGTCGGAGCTTTTTTCCAGTCCTTGCTTTCATTGATCAAGTACGTTGCCGACCCTGATGATAAACTCCCCGTAATCATTTACTGGCTCATGGGCTCCCTGGCTTCCATCACCATGGCCGATTTGTACACGGTACTGGTACCGATGACGGTCTGTCTTTTCATCCTCATGCTCATCCGCTGGAAACTAAATGTGCTATCTTTTGGCGAAGAAGAAGCACGTGCTTTGGGAATCGAGGCAGGTCGACTCCGTATCTTCGTGATCGTCATGGTCACGATTATTACTGCCAGCGCCGTTTCTGTCAGTGGCATTATTGGCTGGGTTGGGCTTGTCATTCCCCATCTGGCCAGAATGATCGTCGGTCCGGACTATATGAAATTAATCCCGACAAGTCTCGCCCTGGGTGCCTGTTACCTGGTCTTTATCGATGGTCTGGCCAGAAATATCAGTGCGGCTGAAATCCCGCTCGGAATACTGACCGCAACCATCGGCGCACCTTTTTTCGCCTGGATGCTGACGAAAGGAAAAACAGGGTGGGCATAGTTCTCTCAGTTTCTCATCTCAGCTTTTCATATGAACAGGGCATATTCGTCTGGTCCGATATATCGCTCGACGTTCATACGGGGGAAGTGCTTTCTATCCTCGGTCCCAACGGCACCGGCAAATCGACACTCTTGCGCTGTATGGCCGGGCTTGCTCCACCAGATTCCGGTCACATCAAGGTCGAAGGACACGACATCCATCGACTGGGTCGAAAAAAAGCGGCACAAATGATCGCCTTTGTTCCACAAATACATACCCCTGTATTTTCATTTCCTGCCATCAAGATCGTTGTCATGGGCCGAACGTCCTATTTAAGTACGTTTGCCTCTCCGTCTGCCCGCGATTATGAGATTGCACATCAGGCCATGAAACAGTGTGGCATTACAGATCTCGCAGACAAGCCATATAACAAAACGAGCGGTGGTGAACGGCAGCTCATCCTGTTTGCCCGCGCCGTTGCCCAGGAACCGGGCATACTTCTGCTTGATGAGCCGACATCCCACCTGGATTTTGGCAATCAAACCAGAATCCTCGAACTTATCAGCAGTCTTGCCCGGAAAGGTTTGGCCGTCGTCATGACAACCCATTTTCCCGACCACGCATTGAGATACAGTAACCGGACCGCCCTGATTGCCAATGGCAGGCTCCAGGGATTTGGCCTGACTGATACGGTTCTCACAGCGGAAAAACTGAGCCAATTGTATGGCCTTGACGTCGAAATAAAATCGTTTGACGACGGTAGCAAGGTATGCAAAGCCAAACGGTAAGAAGCACATGATACGCACTGCTGTCCGGACAAACAGTTTTTCGTAAGCATGTATAATAACGATGATGCGCACATGGAAATGGATGCAATACGTTCCTGAAAAAGGTCATTTTCAAAAAATAAAAAAAGATTTATACTCGTCTGAAGAAGATCCGGTCCGTTTTTCTCACAGAAAACGGCTGATTCCCAGCCGTTTATCCGGCAGTACAGCGAGAACGTACCATCATACATTGACATAACCAGAAGAGCACGATATGCAAAAAACAGTTTTGGTCACCGGGGCAACCTCCGGTTTTGGCAGGGCGACAGCGGAACTTTTCGCAGCAAAGAGATGGAAGGTCATCATTACCGGACGTCGTCGTAACCGGCTTGAATCCGTGAAAAAGCAGCTCGGCAGTGAAGCGGTACATATCCTTGAATTTGATGTCAGGGAACATGATGCGGTAAAAGCGGCAATCGCCTCTTTGCCGGAACCATTTGCGGTGATTGATGTGCTGGTCAACAATGCCGGACTGGCCCTTGGTCTGGAGATGGCCTACGAGACGGACATGCAGGACTGGGAGGTTATGGTTGATACCAACATCAAGGGAGTGATGTACATGACCCGTGCAGTGCTGCCCCGTATGGTTGCACGTAAACAGGGACACGTGATCAATATCGGCTCGGTCGCCGGTGACTACCCGTATCCTGGAGCGAATGTCTATGGTGGAACCAAGGCCTTTGTCAGCCAGTTCAGCAATAACCTGAAGGCAGATCTGAGAGGAACCGAGGTCCGGGTGACCAATATTGAACCGGGGCTGTCACGCACCGAATTTTTCTCGGTGCGATTTCATGGCGATAACGACAAGGCCGATACCGTTTATGACGGCACACGACCGCTGGCTCCTCAGGATATTGCAGAAGCGGTCTACTGGGCAGCAAATCGACCGGCCCATGTCAATATTAACCGAATCGAGCTGATGCCTGTCTGTCAGAACTACGCTCAATTTTTCTTTGAACGCAACAACCGGGTCGATTAAACAGGCTGAGGCCCGCTCAATCCGGTCTCATCAAATGAGGATTTCAATAATTCCCTGAGACCACTCTGCCGAGAGACAGAATGACGTAAAGACGCGGCAAAAACATCGTACTCGGCAAGCAGCCAGACCTTGTTGCGCGCCCTGGTGATTCCGGTATAGATCAACTCCCGACCGAGTCCTCGATGGACATGTTCCGGCAGCAGGACAGCCACTTCACCAAACTCGGATCCCTGACTCTTATGGATGGTTATCGCAAAGGCAGTTTCATGCCCAGGCAGACAGCCATAGGGCACAGAGATCAGGCCTCTTTTATGATGCTCAAACCAGACCCCCCGTTCTCCGGTTGAAGCGGGAAGACAAATGCCGATATCTCCGTTAAAAAGCCCTCGGTTATAGTCATTGCTGGTGATGATTACCGGCCGCCCGGAAAACCAGCCATCACTGCCTGAAGAGTAGGTGCCTTTTCCCATGAAAAAGCGGACCAGACCGCTGTTCATCTGGTCAACACCCCGCCTTCCCTTGCGGGTTGTACAAAGAACCTGAAAGGATCGTAAAGCATCAAAAAGAGCCCTGATACGCTCGCCTTCATACACCGCACCTGCCATCACCTCCTGCACCGCTTCCATATAGGGCGAAAAACCTTCGGTAAGAAAGGTGAACCAGTCTCCGGGAAGAAAAGCGATATTCTCCCGTGCCGACTGCTCGACAAGCTGCCAGGCGCTCTCCACCTCGCCCCGTCTTACCGCCAGGGAAAGCTCCTTGATATTTTTATCAAAACGATAGCTTTTCTCCAATTGTACACCACAGGCGGGCAGCCCTTTCAATAATTCAGCCAGCACCGCCCCGCTTTCAACCGAGGCAAGCTGGTCTTTATCTCCCAACAGGATCAAACGACCCGAAGAAGGCAAGGCATCCACCAGTTTACTCATCAACGCCAAATCGACCATGGACGCTTCATCGACAATCACAACCGAACAATGAAGCGGATTCTCCCGATCATGTCGGAAACGGCTTGAATTCCACCGTACTCCCAGCAAACGATGCAGGGTAACGGCCCTGCGCGGGATGGCCGCCGTGATCTCTTCGGAAACGGCAAGTTGTCCAATACTGCCGGAAACAGCTTCTCCCAGACGCATCGCCGCCTTGCCGGTTGGAGCTGCCAGCATGATCTGAGGCAGGGCTTCCCCCCTGCACCGCGCATCATCAAGCAGCAGGGCAAGAATCCTGACAACGGTCGTTGTCTTGCCGGTTCCGGGACCACCGCTGATTATGACAAATCTTCTGTCAAGAACAAGCTCCGCTGCCTTTTTCTGCCAATCAGTTTCTCCCGCAGTGCCGCTGTCGGCAGGAAATAACCGTTCGAGCAGAACGTTCTTCCTTTTTTCCAAAGACCGGTTCTCACGGGCAAGCGGACCAAGCCGCTCTGCCAAACGAAATTCATAGTGAAAGTAGCGAAATAAAAAAAGCCTGTTCCTGAAAAAGACAAGAGGCGCATGACTGCCGTCCCGATACGCCTTTTCCCGGATACAGAGGGTTTCCGGCAGCTTCTGCACAAGCTGCACTTCCCGCTCTCTGCCGGAGAGATCAACACAGCTGTCACCGCTGTCAAGGGCTGCTGAAAGGCGCTGAACAAGATCGATAAACAGCCCAGCATCCTCTTGCTGCAAACCGGAAAGCCTCAGAAGAAACCGGGCAAAATGGATATCAAGCAGAGAAAACTCCTGCTGCTGCCACGCTCTGTTCATACGGTTCCCCCTAAAAGGATATCCAGATTCCGTACCTTCTCCTCAGGCGGCACGGCAAAAAAAACGCCGCTTCCCGGAGAATCTGCCGCCATCCCTCTGACGAAGAGATAGCATATGCCGCCAAAATGACGGTTATAGTCATAGCCATCCTCAACAGAGCCAAGATAGCGATGCAATGCCACGGTATAGAGCCAATACTGCAGACCGTAATTATGGGAGCGCATGGCAGCCTGTAACCCGTCACCCTGATAGGCGGCACGATGCGTACCCAGATTATTCGTTTTGTAATCGATGATATAAAAGCGGTCCCGCCACCGACAGACAAGATCAATAAAACCGGTCAGATATCCTTCAATCTCTTTGCGTCCCAAAGGGACAACCGCCGGATCATCAGCCAGCAACCGGCAGATGTTATCCGTCTGTACCGCCTGATGCCGGAGATAGAACGGCATTTCCTTTAAACACATTTCATCACTCATCCGGGCCAGACGGAAGGAATCATCACCGTCTTTCATTAACGGCGTCTGAAGCGTCTGCTGTATCAGTTCTGCCAGTTTCTCTGGATCGGCGTGCACCCCATACATGGTGGCAGCCTCCCGGCAGCGTTCGATACAAAACGTCCTGTCCGCTGCCAGCGTGGGAAAAGAGCTGTTCTCCAAAACATCATGAACCAGACTGCCAAAATGCGCGCCTGCCGGCAGACCGATAACACCAATCTCTGCTCCCTCTTCCCGGTCATCCGGTACCCCTGCCATATCATATTCACTCAGGCCGGACAGGGAAGAAAAGGAGGAGAGCTGCCAGGCAGCGCCGCTTTTGTCTCGCTGCAAACGACATCTCTGCAGCTTCTGCCGCTCTCCCCGCAGTATCGTAGAAGAGCATTCCGGCTGCGGCTCATGATTCAGTATCTGCAGAGAAACACCTTCTTTTGTCGTCCGCGCCGCAATGCGATCCTGCTGAGCGGAAGCAGCGCATTTCCCCTCAAAAAGCAGATAGCCAAGGGCCGAAGAAAAGCTGTCGATGGTGGAGCCCTTTCTGCCGCTCACATCGGCCCAAACAGTATAACAACGTATTTTAGCCCGTGTTACGGCGACATAAAGCAGGCGCACATCCTCTGCCCGCAGATCCTCCCTGGCCATATCCCGGTTTGCGGCAAACTGCTCTGAGCCAAGATCGATGATCAGCCCCGCTTCATCATTTTCTTGATAAACAATCTGGTTCTCCTCATCTGCCAGCCGATCACTGCCACCCCAGAGATCGACACAAAAGACGACACCATACTCCAGCCCCTTGGCGCTGTGCATGGTAACGATCTGAACCGCTTCTCTATCACTTTCCAGTAATAGCTCGCTTTCCGTCCTCCCTTCCGGCTCGCGGTTCTGCCGGGCCAGCCATTGACAGAGCTCCTGCGGCTGGAGATTACGGGCGAGAGCCTCTTCTTCCATCAAAACAAGAAGTTGACGTATATTGGCGATAGAGCGTTCGCCCCGTATCCCTTCGGCAAGACGAACAAAAACCCCTTCCCTGTGCAGCAGCGTTGCCATCATCGAGAAAAAGCCGCTGGTGTGCCACTGGCGGCCATACTCCATCAGATCAAGCTGCCAGCGTCCCAGACGACGTTCATCTCTGATCATTTCATAGATATCAGCTCCATCACAGCCAAACCAGGAAAGAGTACGCGCCGCTTTTGCCCTGGGTACATCGTTTGGCGCCAGAATGGCGGTAAGCAGCAGCAATAAATCATTACACTCCGCAGAAAGAAACACCGATGTACGACTGGTAACAACCGCCGGAATACCACTGTCGGCAAGAGCGTTGGCATACGTTTCCGCCGTCTCGTTACTCCGCACCAGCACAGCGATATCACGAGGAGCAAGGGATCGTCCTCCATCTTCAGAAAGACGATACTGCCCGTCAACGAGCAGACGGGCAATTTCAGTAACCGTCTGTGCCATAATCCGTTTCCGGGCAGCCCCCGCACTCCATCGCCCGTTCTTTTTACTTGTATTCGGCGGCAGGACCCAGTAGACCATGCCGCTTGCAATCCTGCCATCTTTCTGCCTCAAATCGGCGCATTCTTCTTTATTGCGGGCATTAACCGGCCAGAAGGGAAGTTTCTCTGCCGAATAGAAAAAAGGATTTTCTCGCTCCGAAAATAAACGGTTAATCTCGCCAATCAGCAAAGGGTGACTGCGATAATTTGTATTCAGGGTCAGCAGTTTCGTTGCCGCCTCACGGGCACTGAAATAGGAGTGGATATCGGCACCGCGAAAGCGGTAGATCGCCTGTTTCGGATCGCCAATCAGATAGAGGAAATGGGTTCCACCACCAAATATCCGGGAAAAGATATGGTATTGCCGGCTGTCAGTATCCTGAAATTCATCAATCAGGGCCACCGCGAAACGATCGGCAATCCTTTGCTGCAGCGTTCTGGCTCCTTCTTTTTCACGGGCAAGTGCCCCGGCCAGCTGGTCGACCAGCCCGTCAAAATCGATTCCCCCCTGACGCGTGAGCCGCCGGGAGAGTTCCCTTTGTAAAAAGGTGGCAAAGGCAACCCGGTGAAGCAGAAACAAGGTATCCAGCTGCCGGAGAAAGGATTCTCCATACGGATACAGCGGCCAGTCGTTAAGGAAGTCAACGATCGCATCTCCTTTCAGCTTTTTCCGGTTCAGCAGCCTCGACTCCAGAAACGTCTCTTCAGCCAACCATTCAGGATGAATAAAGAAAGAGCGATTATCGTCAGAACAGCACCACTGTTTCAGGGTCTCGAGCCACTCTCGCCAGCCCTGTGCAAAGTCCTTATTCAGATAGCCCCCTTTTTCCGCCTGCTCAATGGTCTCCCGGAGTAATCCGCCATCCTTGCGCCACCAGCAGCGTATCTTCCTGAAATGCTCGAAAACAGCATGGTGGCAGGCAGCACGCTCCGCTCCATCCGGATCTTGTGGCACAAAACGACAACCCGTATTCACCCTGCTGACAGAGTCAAGAAGAGCCGCCGGGCTGACAAAACGGGAATCAGAGAGGAGAACGGCCTCCAGCCCGCTGTCCGTCTGATAAAAAAGCGCACGCCAATAATCTTCCGCGATCTCCTGCTTCAAAGACGTCAGATCGGTAAGCAGTTCACGATCAAAAGCCTGGCCGCTCTCCAACGCCTGTTCTGTCAACATCCGCTGACAAAACCCGTGAATCGTAAAAACAGGTGCCTGATCGATGGAATAAAGTGCCTGCTGCAACAATCTGCCGGCGTAATCCCGTCTCTTTTTATCTGTAAATTGTGCACTCCAGTCCCGTAACGGCTGATCAAACACCTCCCGTTCATCATCAACACGACACTCAAGAATATCCCGTGCTTCAACCAGCCGCCTGCGAATACGTCCCCGCAGCTCCCTGGTAGCTGCATTGGTAAAGGTAACGATCAGCAGGTTTTCCAGCGGAATCTCTTTTTCCACGACAAAACGCAAAACGAGCATGGCGATAGCGAAGGTCTTGCCGGTACCGGCACTCGCCTCCACCAGATTAATTCCCCGGTGCAACTCCGATTTGGCAGCATTGAACAGCTGTTCTTTTGTCATGATCCGACTCCCTGCTGAAAAAGCCGAAAAAGCGGCGTAACAACCGTTTCGGCATAATGGTGAAACCGCGGATCTTCCACACTCTCCCTGATCTCCTTACCACCGAGCAGCAGCTTCCATTCCTCCATATAGCCCAGCTGTTTTTCTGCTTCATCTCCCGCCTTTTTTAACGCAACAGCTTCATTTTCAGCAGCCTTCGCCCAGGCAAATGCCGGTTCTGTATAGAGCGGCAGAGGCGTTCGACATCCCTCTTGCCAGAGTTTCAGTAAAGATACGAGCCGCAGTTCACCCTCGACTGGCAGTGTCGAGAAACAACCATCGTCAGTTTCAGTTAACAGCCATGTTGGTCGTGGTTCCTGTTCCGCCTTATGAAAATTATCGAGCAGATGGGTAATCCATGCAGAGAACAGATGCCAGCCCTTGAGCCTTCCGGCAAAAACAAGAAGATTGCCACTTTGATATCTGCCACTCACCCTGCCGCTGATGTCCAGCCAGGCCGTTTCATCACCGGGCTCCAGTGCAAGAGAGACATCAGCCCGTTTTTCGCCCAGGTTCAACGCTTCTGCCCGTTGGATCAGCCTCTGCACCCGGACGAAACTGCTGTGGAAGGCAAGGCGACCGGCAGCACCAAGCGGCCACCGTCCCTGCTCCTGAAAATAGCGAAGCAGTTTTTCGGGCCGCCACGAACATCCCTGATAAAAGACTTTTGTAAATAATCCGTTGTCCAGCTGATATCGGGTAAGTGCATCGACAGAAAACAATTCACGGTCCTGACTGTCCGCCGTATCCCCCTTAAAGGATAGACCAAGAACCCTGGTGATAAACCAGGCGGGCGGATTTTTATAAAAAGAGATCAGGTCACTGACCAACACTCGCTCATCTCCCGTCTCAGCTGTGCCCCGCCACCAGGGGAACACGCTGTCAACCCGCTTCTCCCGACGATTTCCCGCCTTTTGCCGGATACGGGCAATGTCCAGGTTTTCCTGGCTGTAACTGAAAAAAAGGGAAGAATCCGTATCAAGAAAATAACGGCTGTCAAAGGGATACAGCGGATGGGCAGCCACCTCCAGGGCAACCCCATACTCCCGTTCCAGAATATCAAGTAATTCCGCAATCACCACCGAAGGCGGCAGCTGCTCACCGCTTTTTTCCGACTGACCGATATAGCTGAGATACAGGGTATGACGCGCGGCAAGGATCGCCTCAAGAAACTGATAACGGTCATCATGTGCCGGAGAACGATCACCGGGAAGGGACGCGACAGATAACAGGTCAAAAGTATATCTGCTATCACTTTGCGGAAAGACACCGTCATTCAGTCCCAACAGGCAGACGACCTGAAAAGGGATGGAGCGCATCGGCAGCATGGAGCAGAAAGTAAGCTGTCCCCTCAGAAAACCGGAGCTTGAACGGGACTGGTCAACCCGTGCCGTAAACCAGGTCTCTATCACAGAAAAATCGACCTCCTGCTCTCCGGTAAAACGCTCGCTTTCCCCCAGAGAACCAAGCAGCTTACGGAGTTCAGCCTCGCCGGAGGAATCATCGGAGAGTAAAAGCTGGTCAACACAGGATAAAAGCAATTCCCGCCATTGTCTAAGAGAACGAGGCTGCTGCAAGGCGGCTGCTGTCTGTTCAAGGAAGGTGACCAGCTGGCATAATCCGCCAAGGGCTCGGGTCTGTTTACCTTCAAAATCAGAAAACGGCAGAATCTCACCGACAAAATCATCACAGTCAACCGCATACCCCATCAACAGCCGCTCCAGTCCCGCACGAAAACTGCCTGACGTAAAGGGTTCGGCCCCCATCTTGCGCCGCTGCTCCAGAGACAGCCCCCAGCGGATCCCCACCGCCTCGGTCCACTGGACAAGCTTCTCGATATCGGCACGATTGATGGCAAAACGCTCGGCAACCCCCTGATACTGAACTAATTCGAGTACGGCCCGGCGACCGAATTTCCCCGAAAAAAGGGAGAGAAAAAAAGAAAACGCGGCAACGGCGGGATTACGCAGCTGCAGGCTGCGGTCTGCGACGGAATGTTCAATATCATGAAAAATGGCAGGAATAAAGGGGGCATACTGCTGAATATCCGGGGCCATCACCACGATCTGCCGCACGTAAAGATCCGTGTTCTCATCGAGGAGCCGGAGCAGCTGTTCATGCAGCACTTCCAGTTCCCGGATTCTGGAATGGCAGGAGACCACACGCAGTGAATGATCGGCCGTCAGCGGCCCGGAAATCTCCCCGTACAACAGGTCCCGCTGCAATCCTTCCAGCAGTGTGGGCTTCCGCCCTGCCTCCTCTGCGGCCATAACCGGATCGCTATAGGACGTAAACTCCATGGCGACCGTCATCTCGATCATGATCTTCTGTAAATCCCTTCCCTGCCGGCCGAAAGAACCAAGCAGCGGATGGCCGTTGCCTCCAGCTTCCATTACCGCAGGATCATGGTTGAGCTGCTCTTTCAGCTGTATTCCCCGGCTTTTTATATCACCCCAATATTCCCTGCACGGAGAAAGCAGATAAAAATGAACATTGGCATGACGGGCAAAGGCGTCAAGATAATCAAGAAAAACAGGCGGCAGGGTATGTACCCCGAAGACAGAAATACGATGAGGTAAAACCGGGGCAAAAGTTCCTTCTTCGGCCTGACGCAACATCGCGATGCCCTTGTCAAAAAGCATCGTCCGATGCAGACAGTCCCGATCCTCTTCGCTCCCCTCAACCGGCCCCTGAGCGAGAAGCCGCTGCCAGAGAGCCATCTGCCATTTTTCAGAAGCGGTTTCTGTGGCGGTCTTTCCTTCCTGCCAGCCACGTATCATCGCCCCCCGCATCAATTGATAGTGATCGAAACAGTCGGCAAGACGGCGGGCAAGCTGAAAGCGCTTCTTTGCACAATCGGCGCCCTGGAGATAGACCGCAATCGACTGATATACCGGCTCCTCAATATCGCGCAGCAAGGCTTCCAGCCGCCAGAAATAGTAATTGCCAAAAACACCCAGAGAAGCGGCAAGCCCCTGACAGATCACCCGTTCCATTCCCTGGCTCTGCACCAGAAACAGCTCCCGGGTAAAAACAGGCTGCCTATCGTTCTGCAATACCGTTGCAAGCTGCTGTATAAGTGCTTCGGTACGATTGGCAATATGGAGGTAAAACATAAAAGTTCCTCACAAAAAAGAAACGGGGTCACGCGCCTTCTGTTCGACACCGTTTTATGGTCTCCTCAATCGGGGGAATATCCGCCATTGAACGGCCGTAATGCGCGTGACTGAGTCTCCCGGAGATATCAACCAGTATCTGGACCGGCATCCTGCCGAGCCTGAATATCCTGACCTCCTGTCCATAGAGATCAAGGACCCGATGGTCCGGATCGGGTAATCCGATAAAGGGCAGTTTTTCCTTGTGCCAGTAGTTTCGAAAAGCGGCCGCCCCTTCAGGCCCGATAACGATTGTTTCTGTATCCAGTTCTCTGATCCGCTGATAATGGCGGCGCAACTGCGCCATATGCCGACGGCAAAACGGTCACAAAAGGCCGCGATTAAAGACCATCAGCACCTTTTTCTTGTCACGAAAGCCGGAAAGCCTTAGATCATTTCCATTAAAATCCGGCAAAGTAAAATCCGGAACGAGGGTGTTGAGCCTCATAACACATCCCTCCTGACGGTTGACAAAGATGATCCTCCTGCAGTGCCACCTGCCGCGGGAAGAAACCATAAAACCGGTTACCGCCGACTATCATAATCCACCCGGCAAAACCGTGCAGGATTATTCTTTCATCTGCCAACACTTATTGATTTTTGTACAGAACCTCAATAGAGTGAAGCCATAATCGAAATGATCGGCTTTTCCCGTCTCCCGATAAACAAAACTAACCCGAAAGAGGCGCCATGCCCCGCTCTTTTCCCCGACCGGTCGTACTGGTAAGCCGCTGTCTTGGCTTTGACGCCTGTCGCTATGATGGCCGGCAGCTGCATGCCGATATTATTGAACTGCTGCAGAACCATGTGCAATTCATCGATATCTGCCCGGAAATGGCTGCCGGGCTGGGGGTACCGCGGCCGCCGATACATCTCTGCATGAAGAATGACGAGGTCGAGGTCTGGCAGCCGGACCGGTTCCGGGCGGTAACGACAGAGCTGCAGAAAGCCGCTGATGACATCCTTGCCCTGTTCAGCGGCTGTGATGGTGCCATACTGAAAGGAAAATCACCCTCCTGCGGTCTGCACGATACCAAGGTGTTTCACCACAGAGAGCAGCCGCAATTCCTCCGCCGGGGCAGCGGCATCCTCGGCGGGAAAATTCTGGCAGCAGCGGCAAACAGGGCCGTCGATGACGAGATGCGGCTGAGCAATAGTGTTCTTCGTGAACATTTCCTGATAAAACTCTACGCCAGTGCCCGTTTTCGGGAACGTACCGCCGCCAGAAACATGAGGGATCTCATCTCTTTTCATGCCAGTTACAAGTTTCTCTTTCTCGCCTATAACGAGAAACATTTCCGCCAGTGCGGCCGGATTGTCGCCAACCATGAGCGACTTTCCCCCGCAGCGGTTTTCAGGCGCTATCGCGATGAAATGACCCTGCTCCTCCAGCGGCCCTTTCGCAAGGAGGCGATGGTCAATACCCTGTACCACGCCTATGGCCTGATCGCGGCAGGCCTGGCGACAAAAGAGAAGGAGTCTATCATCGCCACCATCGAGGAATACCGGAATGAGCAGGTCCCGCTGCAGACAGTGACCCGCCTGCTTGAAGGCCAGGCCCTTCGTTTTGAGCAGCACTATCTTCGTGATCAGGCCTTGCTCCAGCCCTTTCCGGCAGAGCTTTCACTTTTGACAGACAGCGGTAAGGGACAAACGGTAACAAAAAAAGGAACGGCCGGTCGTTACCGCTAGCAAAAGAGCTGTCCGGTACTGGAAGTCTTTTCGGCGCCACGCCCCTGCACGCTGCCCTTTTTTCGATAAAAACGAGGCGGCTCCATTGACCACGAGCGTCCGGCTTCTTATTGGTATGATGGTGGACGGAAACACGAACCGGTCTGTAGAAGGCCACGCCGCGTTTCCAGTTCGATGGCGCATAACCGGCTTTTCAGTGCCTTCTTTTTATCAGGGCAGCAATCCGGAATCGTGCGCGGCTTATGGTACGTACTTGCACGTACTTCATGTCAAAAAATCAATTTCAGGAGAATCATATGGATTTAAAGAAATATTTTACCGAAACAGAGGGCGTCGGTGTCCTGTCAACTGCCGACACAAACGGCAGGGTCAACGGTGCCATTTATGCCAGACCGCATCTGCTCGATGACGGCTGTATCAGCTTCATCATGCGCGACCGGCTGACCAGAAGCAATCTGCAGGGCAATCCGCATGCACATTATCTGTTCATGGAAAAGGGAAAGAGCTATTCCGGTATTCGTCTCTATCTGGAAAAGGAGAAAGAGGTCGAGGATCAGGAACTGATTGCCCGGTTGTCACGACGAAGTGAATGTACCCGTCCGCAACAGCAGGATCCCGCCCTCTTTCTGGTCTCCTTCCGGATCAACAAAACAATCGGGCTCCTCGGGGATAACGAGATAGAGCTGGATTAGGAACAGGGCATGACCGACGACCTGGCCATTCACTGGTTCCGCAACGATCTGCGCCTTACCGATAATCCCGCTCTGCTGGCGGCGGCACGGCACAGCCGGGTTCTGCCGGTCTACATACTTGATGAAACAAACAGTGGGGAATGGAACCCGGGTGCGGCCAGCCGCTGGTGGCTGCACCATTCCCTTTCATCCCTGCAGAATGACCTTGGCGGCGCCCTGTCCTGCTATCGTGGTGACCCGCTGACCATTTTATCGTCGCTGATCGATCGTTTTCCGGTCAAAGCCGTTTACTGGAACCGCTGTTACGAACCCTGGCGTATCGAGCGGGACACGCGTATCAGGCAAAACCTGCAGCAACGGAATATCACGGTTGCAAGCCACAACGCCTCACTGCTGTGGGAACCATGGACAATAAACAAAAAGGATGGCACCCCCTACAAGGTCTTCACCCCATACTATCGCCGGGGCTGTCTGGCTGCTCCCAAGCCGCGCGTACCGCTGGCCAGACCACGTCAGGCTCACTGGTTCAGGGATGATAGCGCTCCCGGTCTGGACGCGCTCCAGCTCCTGCCCCGGATCAACTGGCATAAAAAACTCGAATCGCAATGGCGGATCGGTGAGAAACCTGCCTGCGAGCGCCTGACAGCCTTTCTGGATGAAGCGCTGTCCACGTATCGTGAAAACCGGGATTTTCCTGCAAAAAATCAGACGTCGCGGCTGTCCCCGCACCTCCATTTCGGAGAGATTTCGCCCCACCAGATCTGGGAGGCCCTGACGATGGTACCCGACAGTGACGATGTCGATTGTTTCAAAAGCGAATTGGGGTGGCGGGAGTTTTCGGCCTATCTGCTCTTCCACAACCCCTGTCTGCCCCGAAAAAACCTGCGGCAGAAATTCGACCGTTTTCCCTGGAAGAACAACGCTTCAGGACGACAGGCCTGGCAGCGGGGTCAAACCGGCATTCCCCTGGTAGACGCGGGCATGCGGGAATTGTGGCAGACCGGCTCCATGCACAACCGCGTACGCATGATTACCGGCTCGTTCCTGGTAAAAAATCTGGGCCTGCACTGGCATGAGGGCGCGCGCTGGTTCTGGGATTGTCTGGTTGATGCCGATCTTGCCAGTAACGCCGCCAGCTGGCAATGGATTGCCGGATGCGGCAGCGATGCGGCTCCCTATTTTCGTATTTTCAACCCGGTGACCCAGGGCAAAAAGTTTGATCCTGAAGGCCGTTATATCCGCCGCTATGTCCCTGAGATTGCGGCGCTGCCGAACACCTATCTGTTCAGCCCGTGGACGGCCCCGGACCCGGTTTTACGGGCGGCGAACATCATACGGGGTTCGACCTATCCCGATCCCCTGGTCGACCTCATGGTTTCACGCAAGCGGTCACTGGCCGCGTTTCATGCCCTCCCCTGACCGGCCGCTGAAAAAAGGGCTATCGGGGAAAAGACCGGCAGTAGAATCATTTTTATCGGGATTGCCATGAATAAGCTCCCCCTGTTGACGGACACAAGCAGACAGACAGCGGATGAAGACAAGGCCCTGGTCATCTCCGGAAAGCCGTCCGTCATTGACTCCTGCTCGCTGGTACTGTCCGCAAAAGATATCTGGCACCGGCTCGATTACCGTGAAGACGGCAGCATCGCCCTGTACGTCATCCCGGAGGAAGCCGCAGCAGCCCGCTTCCAGTTACAGGCGTTTTTCACCGAAAACCAGAACTGGCCGCCCCCGCAGGTCGTACCGGAGCCGGGACGTTTCCCGGCACTGCTGCCGACCCTGATCGTCATTGGCGGTCTTGCCGTCTTCTTTCAGATCACCGGTCCATGGCACCATGAATCCATCTGGTTTGCTGCCGGGGTCAATGATGCCGACCTGGTCCTGAAAGACAGGGACTATTTCAGGCTCATCACCTCATTGATGCTGCATGCAGACCTGGCCCACCTGATCGGAAACTGCCTGATTGGCGGCTTCCTTCTCTACTTTTTTCTGCAGATCAACGGCCCCGGCCTTGGCCTGCTCGCATTGATCGCCTCCGGCAGCGGCGGCAACCTGCTCAACGATCTGCTGCACACCACCAATCACCGGTCTGTCGGCTTCTCAACGGCGGTATTCGCGATCATCGGCATGCTGTCGATGTACCGGATCGCTGAGCAGAAAAGGCCCTTCGGCATCAGGCTGTTTACTCCGTTTATGGCCGGTGCCGCACTGCTGGCACTGATCGGGAGCACGGGCGTTCAAACCGATCTCGGCGCTCACCTCTTCGGTCTTGGAACCGGACTGATCGTCGGTCTGCTTCTCGCGCTGCAACCGGTCAAGGCGCTCCGTTCATCCTCCTTTTTCCAGCTGTTCAGCCTGGCTCTCTCCGTCTTTCTGCTGATCCTTGCCTGGAACAGGGGACTGGCACGGCTGGCCCTTTGAACAAAGAAACGATGATCCGGCAGAAAAACAATACGGGTAAGGACTTGAACCGCATCGTTTTCTTTTGTATATTTTTTCACGTTTGAATTGCAATCGGATGATGCAATACTTACCCTTGTAAGCACGTACGATATGCACCGGCCACAACAGGGCAGTGACTGCTCCCTGTCGGCTGGTATCCGTTTTCACGACATTATCAGAAGAGGAGATGACTTAATGCCAAACCAGGATCAGCAGCCTCCGTGGGGAAAGAAGAAAAGGCCGCAGACCCCCGAGGAAATAATCGCTCAGCTCGTCAAAAAACTGCAGGATTACTTTTCCGAACCAAAAAGACAGACACCGTCAGGAGGAGGAGACAATCAGCAGCCTCCGGTACCGGGAAATCCCTTTGCCTCGATAGGCAAGCTTCTGGTCATCGGCCTGATCGGCGTTGTCGTCTGGGGGGTAATCCAGTCCTTTTTCAAGGTCGCGCCACAGGAGGTCGGCGTCGTACTCAGGCTCGGGAAATACAGCCGGACCGCCGAGCCGGGACTGCACTTCAAAATTCCCTATATCGAAGATCTGTACAAGGTTAACGTCCGCCAGATCCAGAAACAGGAATTTGGTTTCAGGACCCGTTATCCCGGCCAGAAGACATCGTTTGACAGCCGGGGCTACGACATGGAATCCCTGATGCTGACCGCCGACAAGAACGTGATCAATGTCGCCTGGATCGTTCAGTACCGGATCGAAGATCCCATCAACTATCTGTTCAAGGTGCAGGACGTCCGGCAGGCCGTCCATGACCTGTCCGAAAGTGTTACCAGACGGGTGGTCGGCAACATGGATTTTGACTATGTCCTCGGCAACCGTGACCTGCTCGCCGCCACGGTCAAGCAGGAACTCCAGGAACAGCTCAACTTTCTCGAGGCCGGTGTCGGTCTGGTTACCGTCCAGTTCCAGGACATCAACCCGCCGGATCCGGTAAAGCCCGCCTTTAACGAGGTAAACGAGGCCGATCAGGATATGAAACGTCTGGTCAATGAAGCGGAAGAGACTTATAACCGTGTGATTCCGGCCGCCCGGGGTAACGCCCTGAAGATCGTTGAGGAAGCCCACGGGTATGCCAAGGAACGTATCAACGATGCGGAAGGCCAGACCACCCGATTCCTCGATATTCTCAAGGAATATGAAAGCGCACCGGAGGTAACCCGGCAGCGAATGTATCTGGAAACCATGCAGCAAGTATTGCCACGGGTTGAAAAAGTCTACGTGCTCGATGAAGGTCAGCAGGGACCGCTGCCATTACTCAATCTGCACGGAAACAACCCGGTTCAGGGCACTAAATAACAACCTCAGCATTCAAGGAATAACCTATGCAAAAGTTAGCTCAATTTCTCCTGGTTGGCCTTGTCCTGATCGGCATTGTCGTTGTCTTTGACGGTTTTTTCATTGTCAAGGAAGGCCAGCAGGTGATGATCACCCAGTTTGGTAAACCGATCGGCACCCCGAAAACCGAGGCAGGCCTCTACCTCAAGGTGCCGTTTCTGCAGAAGATCAACGAATTTGATAAACGGATCTATATCTGGAACGGGGAACCGAACCAGATTCCGACAAACGACAAGACCTTTGTCTACCTCGATGTCACCGCCCGCTGGCGCATCAAGGATGCGCTGACCTTTATGCAGGCGGTCAGGACAGAGGCCCGGGCCCAGTCACTGCTCGATGACATCATCGGTGGTACGGTCAGAGATATGGTCAACAAAAACAACCTGATCGAGATTATCCGCAGCTCCGACTGGTCGCTGGACACGATGACCCCGTCAAACCAGGAGCCGGGAACCAAACCGGAACGGGGCCGGGATGTCATTGCCGAACAGATCCTCAAGATTGCCGCCCAGGCAACCCCGCAATACGGAATCGAACTGCGTGATGTGATGTTCAAGCGGGTCAACTATATTGAATCGGTGAGAAAGCGGGTCTACGACCGGATGATCTCCGAACGGAAAAGGATCGCCGCCGAAAAACGCTCCCTGGGTGAAGGCCAGAAAGCGGAAATTCTTGGTAAGGTAGACCGCCAGCTGCGTGAAATCACCTCGTCGGCAAACAGGACGGCCCTCGAGATCAAGGGTAAGGCGGACGCTGAAGCAACCCGGATATACGGTGACGCATACAACCAGGATCCGGACTTCTTCGCCTTCCAGAAGACCCTTGAAAGTTACAGCCGGATCATCGGCAGCAATACCGCTCTGGTCCTTTCATCAGATTCCGATCTCTATCGGTTCCTGAAAAAGGTTGAGGTGGATTAAGTCGCGTCTTCCGTTGTACCGGCCGGCTCTGTCAGCAGCCGGCCGGCTCTCTGCCTCACCGCTGCCATCGCTCGATCGGGCCAACCGGGCGGCTCAGGCAATCCTTTTTTCCTGCCGGTCCCGGATCGTCCCCCGCGACCGGATATGACGGCCCCTGCCCGGCCCTGAAAGGGATTCTGCCCTTTTCGGCCAGCAGCTCGGCAAACTGTTCAACCAGTTCCTCATCCCCGATCTCGTCCACACCAAGCTGGTCAAACCGGCAATTACAGCGGCTCAGCTGCCCGCCGCACCAGGGACATTGCTCTACCGGACAGCCGAGAACATGCTCTTCTGCTTCCCTGACCCCGCAGGCCACACAGCGTGTGGCCCCTTTCCGGTACCGGGCCATGATTTCATCAGTCAGGTCAGGCAGCGCCTCCCGGCACTCCTTCCGGCTGCGATAGCCAAACCAGGCAAGAATCTCCTCATCACCGATACCGTCCTCATAGCGACCGATAAAAATACTGTTGTCAGCCGAACCAAGATAGAGATACTGATGCCCGGTCGTCTTCAGGCCGTACAACAGAACCCCCTGCTTTTCGGCAACAACCGCGAGCCCGGTAGCCATCTCCTCGCGGGCCTCGGGAAGATCACCATAATAGTGGTACAACACCCGGGAAGCGACCGGGTCTTCCGCGTACCCGTTGGCCAGCCGCACCGCCTCCTCATAGTCCGCTTCGGAAACAGCATATTTGATCAGGACAGCGATGTCCGGAAGATTCACATCTGAGCTCATATTTACCTGTCAGGATACGCGCGTACGCGTGTTATCGGTTGGTCAGCGCCCGCTGTCACTTGGCCAGCGAGCTGCCGGTCTCCATATTGACCACCAGCGGCACATCGAGTTCCAGGGCCTGCTCCATCTCGCGCCGGATCGGCTCCTGCAGCACTGCACACTCCTCCTCGCTCAGTTCAAAAACCAGTTCATCATGGATCTGCAGCAGCAACCGGCAGGAAGCGTTTCGCTGCTTCAGGAAATCATGGACCCGGAGCATGGCCAGCTTGATAATATCGGCCGCCGTTCCCTGGATCGGGGTATTGATCGCCGCCCGTTCGGCAAACTGCTGCCGCATTCTGCTGCCGGTCTTCAGCTCCGGCAGATAGCGTCTGCGGTTCAGGAGGGTGGTCACATAGCCGTCCTTTCTGGCCGCCTCAACGATATCACCCATAAACTGCTTGACCCCGCCATAGAGTTCGAAGTAGCGGTCAATAAAACGCTGTGCCTCTTTCCTGCTGATCTGCAGCTGGCTGGACAGACCGAAACTGCTCATGCCGTAGACAATACCAAAATTGATCGATTTCGCCACCCTTCTCATCTCCGGCGTTATCAGCAGCGGGGAGACCGCAAATATCTCAGCAGCTGTTCGGGAATGAATATCGGCCCCGCTCCGGAAGGCGCTTACAAGTGCCGGGTCCTGCGAGTAATGGGCAAGCACCCGCAGATCGATCTGGGAATAATCCGCGGACAGAAAGATTTTCCCCGGCTCCGGAACAAATGCCTCCCGGATTCGGCTGCCCTCGGCCCCCCGGATCGGGATATTCTGCAGGTTCGGGTTACTGCTCGACAATCTGCCGGTGGCGGTTACCGCCTGGTTGAAGGAGGTATGTACCCGGCCGCTGGTGCGGTCGATCAGTTTCTTCAGTTTATCGACATAGGTTGATAACAGCTTGGCAAGATTCCGGTAGGAGATCACCAGCGCCGGCAGTTCATGTGCGGCGGCCAGCTTCTCAAGGACCTTCATATCGGTGGAATAGCCGGTCTTGGTCTTTCTGCCGTGCGGCAGGCCAAGCTCGGCAAACAGGACCGTCCCCAGCTGCTGCGGCGAGTTTATATTGAACGGGTGACCGGCAAGCCGGTGAATCCGCTCTTCAAGTTCGGCCAGCCGTTCCCCGAATTCGGCGGCCAGAGTATCGAGCAGTGAGGCGTCAACCCTGATCCCGTCGTTTTCCATCCCGGCCAGTACCGGTACCAGCAGCATCTCCACATCCTGAAACAACCGGCGCTGGCCGGTTTCGTCAAGCAGTTTTTCCAGATACTCCCAGATCATCAGGGTGCCGTAGACATCCTCACAGGAATAGCGGGTCGCCTCGTCAATAGAGACATAGGCAAAGGCGTCAGGCCGCTTGTCGCCTCCGGTAACCGTTGCATAGGAGGTTAGCTTCAGGCCCTGGTCAAGACAGATATCATCGAGTTTAAAGGAGCGGCGGAACGGCTCGGCGAGATAGGCGGCGATCATCGTATCGATCAGCGGCCCGCCCGGCTCAACGCCCATCGTGTTTTTCAGGACGGTATAGTCATATTTGAGATGATGCCCAATCTTGGCAATCGTTTCAGAGACAAGAAAAGGGGTCAGGGCAGCCTTCACCTGCGAAAGCGGCAGCTGCTCTTCCACCCGGCTGCCGTCGTGCTGCCGATGGCCGACCGGAATATACCAGGAGCGCCGGCCGTCGATACTCAGGGAGATCCCGACCAGTTCCGCCTTTCTGGCATCAACAGAGGTGGTTTCGGTATCGATGGCAACAGCGGGCGCCGCTTCCAGCAGGGCCACGATCTCCTCGAGCTCCGCGGTCCGGGTCACCGTCTGAAAGCTCTGCACCGGTATGGTCCGGGTCTGCTCCAGCTCCTTCAGCAGCGAATGAAAGCCAAGCGCACCATAGAGGTGCCGCAGCTCATCCTGCACCAGGCTGCCAATCCGGTAGGACGCAGGATCAGCCGGAACCGGAACATCGGTCTTCAGCCGAATCAGGTCACGGGAGAGAAAGGCGCTGTCCCGATGTTCAATAATCCGCTCCTTCATCTTCGATGGTTTCAGGGAATCGAGCTGATCATACAATCGGTCAAGATCACCAAATTCACAGATCAGCCGTGCCGCCGATTTCGGACCGATACCGGGAACCCCCGGGATATTGTCGGAACGGTCACCGATCAGGGCATAACAGTCGAGCAATGCCTCCGGTCCGACCTGGTATTTCTCCCGAACCGCCGCCGAATCCATAACCCGGTCATTCATCGGATCCCACATCACCACCCGGTCATTGACGAGCTGGAGCAGATCCTTGTCGCCGGAGACAATCACCACCTCATGACCGGCACCGCTGAGCCGGGTAGCGGCGGAAGCGATAATATCATCGGCCTCCACCTCCTGTTCCTCAAAACTGGGAAGCCCCATAAGCGGCGGGATCTTCCTGATATAGGGCATCTGCACGGCGAGATCAGCGGGCATCGGCGGCCGATTCGCCTTATACTCCTGATAGAGGTGATGCCTGAACACCGGGCCGCGGCTGTCAAAACAGACCGCTCCATAGCCCGGCTGCCGCTCTTTTAACCATTTTCTCAGGATGGAAACAAAGCCAAAGACGGCATTGGTCGGCAGCCCGTCCTTGTTGGATAACGCGGCAACCGCGTGAAAGGCCCGGTAAACAAAGGCGCTGCCATCAATCAGATATATTGTTTCAGCCACCGATCACTCCTTTTTTCTGATATGGAACATCTCTAAAATAAAACTGGTCCCCTGCCGTGGACCAGAGGGCGTGAGTTCGATCTTCTGACAACAGGCGGTCGCCGGCGGCACCTCGATCGTCTCCGTTTTAGACTGATACCCCGTCGCAAACACCGCAACCCGATACCAACCCGGAGAAAGTCCGATTCCCGGAGGCTATTTCTCCCTGATATCCAACAGCGTTACCTCCGCAGATGCCGGCTCCGGATCAATGGTCAGGGTCGACGTTCCGCCGCCTCCTTCAGCTTGCGGATCTTTACCCGGGCAGTCCTGCTGAAACGACCGGAAGGATAGGCATCGAGATATTCTTCGATATCCCCCGGATCGTCGCTGTCCCGAACCGTCAGCCACAGTTCTTCCTCAGGATCGATACCATATCCTGATATTTTTGGCGAGCCCGCTGCCGTTTTCCCCGGATGAAAGTAAAAATCGCCGACCAGTGATGAAGATTCCCAGGGCACCTGGCTGTTGTCCGTCTGTTCTATCACCTGGATCCGTACCCGCTTGAACAATTGCTCGATGGTCAGACCCGGCTGCTTCAGACTCAAGAGCAGGGCCCCGGTAAACGGGCTGTGCGGCCCCTTCCCGTCGGCTGCCACCGAGCCCGGTTTCGTCGCATAGGCGATAAAGGAACCGGCAGGGGCGTTCATCCGGGCCAGACCGCTTCTGAAACCGGAACGAAACCCACGGGAAAACGGGTTGTCCCGGCAGGCATCGAGAATAACGATATTAAAGCCGTTACCGGCATCGGCCATCTTGCCGAGAACCATACCGGCATCAACCGCCTCAAACTCGACATCCGATTCACTGTCGATCTCGACATCCACCGGCAGCAGATAGTTATGCCCTCCGATCTGCATCCCGTGACCGGCAAAATAAAACAATCCGACCCCGCCGCCACGGAGCTTTTTCCCGAAATCCCTGATCGCCTGTTTCAGCTGACGTCGGGTCGTATCGGTCTTCATGGTTACCGTAAAACCATGCTGACCCAGCCAGGCGGCCAGCGCGGTCGCATCATGGACCGGATTTCTCAGCGGCTTGTCCTGATAATCGCTGTTACCGATAACCAGTGCCAGCCGCGTGCCGGACGCTTGTTTATTCCGCTTGATCGTCCGTGTTTCATCCGTTTGACCGGCAGCACCATATGGTGCTGCCAACAGCAAGACAATGACAAGCAACAGCCCGCCGGTTTGTATCGTTTTCATAGATACCCTTTCCGTCTCTCTTTCTTTTTCCCTTATCCCTCATACCACCTTCTACCCGTCTGCTTATGGTACCTGAAGAACCAGCCGGAAGCCCATATCGACATGACGACCGTCAGGCCGGTTATAGCCGCGATTTGCCGAACGGACATAGCGCGGATAATTACCCCAGCCGCCGCCGCGGAGAACGCGGTTCGTACCCGAAGTCGGACCTGACGGATTCTTTTCCGGACTGGAGGCGTAATATCTTTTACCGTACCAGTCGCTGCACCATTCCCAGACATTGCCAAGCATATCATACAAACCATAGCCATTGGGCCGGAAACTGCCGACCGGGGCCGTTACCGCGTAGCGGTCATCACACCGATGAGGCGGCCACTCAAACCGATGGGCCGTGGCCGAGCTCAGGTCATAGCTGTTGGCGTAGCCGCAGGCAGCATCCGGACGATCTCCCCAGAAACGGGCGGTCAGCCTGCCGCCGCGGGCAGCATATTCCCATTCAGCCTCGGTTGGCAGCCGGTAGCGTTTTCCGGATTTCCTGCTTAACCAGAGCGCGTAGCGGTGTGCATCCTCCCAGCTGACAAAGATCACCGGCTGGTTGTCACCATCAAGGCTCATGCCGTTAGAGGCCGCTGACCGATGACTCGGACGATATTTCCGGTACTGCCTGTTCGTCACCTCATGGATGCCCATATAAAAACCATCGACACAGACCGTATGTACCGGCCTTTCATCTCCATCCCCGCCCGCTTCAGAGGCAGGACTGCCCATCTGATAACAGCCGCCCTCGATATAGACAAAGACCATACCGGTCAACGGGTCGGTATATTTATCCCCCTGCCTCGGACCGCGGGCAGTCAGTACAATCTTCTGCCGACAGGCGGTAGCGGGGGGTACCTCGATCGTCTCCATCCTGGTCTTATATCCCGCGGCCGAAACCACCAGCCGGTACTGTCCCGGCGCAAGACTCATTCCTGGATGATAGTGCTCCCTGATATCAAGGATTTTCACTGTCGCCGAGCGCGGCTCCGTCTCTATCGTCAGGGTTGAGCGTTCGGCCGCCTCCCGCAGCCGGCGGATCCGCAGTTTTGCCACCGTCGCAAAGCGGCCGTCCGGATATTCACGCAGATAGATTTCCAGCTCGTCCGGGTCATTACTCTGCTTGAGCATCAGCCACAGCTCTTCTTCGGGAGTCATCCCATAGCCCGCCGCTGCCGGACTGATAAGCGCGGAGCCGGGCTGAAACGGGACATCATCGGCCAGCGATGATGACTCCCACGGTACCTGTTTACCCGCGGTCTGTTCAATCACGAGGTTCCGCACCTTTTTGAACAGCTGCCCGACGGTCAGCCCCGGCTGCTTCAAGGAGGCACGTATGGCCGCGGTAAACGGACTGTGGCTGCCAGTGCCATCGACAGCGACCGATCCCGGCTGGGCTGCATAGGCGATAACCGAACCGGCCGAGGCATTTATCCGGGCCAGCCCGCTTGTGCCCCCGGAACGAAAACCGCCGGAAAACGGGTTGTCCCGGCAGGCATCGAGCATAACGATAGTAACGTCGTTGCCGGCATCCGCCACCGTCTCGAGAACAAAATCAAGAGCAACTGCCTCAAAGGCAAGATCCGATTCACTTTCAATCTCGGCATCAACCGGCAACAGATAATTCTGCCCGTTGATCTGCATCCCGTAACCGGCAAAATAAAAGAGCCCGATCCCGCCGCCCCGAAGCGTTTTACCAAAATCCCCGATCGCCCGTTTCAGCTGGCGCCTGGTGGTATTGGTCTTCACGGTGACGCTCCATCCGCTCGGCCGCAGCGCGGCGGCCAGCGCGGCCGCATCACCTGCCGGCTGTTTCAGCGGCTGGCGGGGATAGGAACTATTACCAATCACCAGTGCCGTTCTGCTCTTCATTTCCCGGCTGCTGCCGGAGATCGCCTGCTCCTGCCTGTCGGGCCTGATGGTGATCGACCGGGTATCACTGCTGGCAGCCGCCGGCGGCAAAAAAAGGGACACCAGCATCATAACAGAAACATACGCCCGCATCCTTTTCATAAAAATCACTATCGTCTGTTGCTTTCGGGTTTGTCAGATCCCTTTCTTTATTGAGACGGACAGCAGGCCCCGGGCAAACAGGATCCTTTGCCGCCCCTGCCGTCAGCCACGCACTTCTGCCCGTTTTCTCAGGTACTTTCAATTATCTGTCAGTGTGCTGACGTGCCCGAAGAACGTACCATAAAAGAGCCGCTCTGTCGAACCCCCTGTCTCCCCGGTCACCCCGTGTCGGAGGAATCGTCTGACAGCAGGGCAGCAGCCGTCAACTCGACGCTGTTTCCTTGCATTCCGGATAAAGTATGCTACTATCACCTGAGGAAACAGGATCATATCATTTCTTTCCTTTGCGGGCAGATAAAAGAGATCGGCGGCTGACAACAATAACACACGCGCTTTATCGGAGACAGCTATGAAAGAATATCTGGCATTATGTGAACGGGTTATCCGTGAAGGGGTCTGGGTTCACAACAGAAGGACCGGCAAGAAGTGTCTGACCATTATCAATGCCGATCTCGAATATGATGTCAGTGATGGTATCCTGCCGGTCCTGACAACCAAAAAGATGTATTGGCGACCGGCTATTGCCGAGATGCTCGGTTATCTGCGCGGCTATACCAGTGCCGCTGATTTCAGGCGGATCGGCTGCAATACCTGGAACGCAAACGCCAACGAAAATGAGGACTGGCTGCGCAACCCCTTTCGTCAGGGAGTCGATGATATGGGCCGCTGTTACGGAGCCCAGGGCAGAGACTGGCGTAATCCGGAGGGAAAGCGGATCGATCAGTTACAAGCGGTTTATGACGATTTGCGACGGGGTATCGACAACCGCAGCGAGATCATGACCTTTATGAACCCGGGCGAACGGGACCGGGCCTGCCTCAATTCCTGCATGCATACCCACACTTTCAGCATTCTGGAAGATAAATTATATCTGACCTCCTACCAGCGCTCCGACGATCTGCCGCTGGGACATGGCTTCAACCAGATCCAGGTGGGCTGGCTGCTGCTGATCATGGCTCAGATCACCGGACTGAAACCGGCAACAGCCTTTCACAAGATTGTCAACGTCCATATCTATGAAGATCAGCTCGAGCAATTACAGACCATTCAATTGCAGCGGCAGCCCTATCCACTGCCCAGACTCAAAATCAACCCGGAGATCAAATCGCTTGCCGATCTTGAAACCTGGGTCACCACCGATGACTTTGAACTGGTTGATTACCAGTGTCATCCGGCAATAAAATTCCCGTTCAGTGTATAAGCGGCCGGACGCCCTGTTCCCGAACGGACCACCGCCGAAACCACGGCAGCAGGACAACCAGCCGAAGCAGCGGGCCAAAAAGACGATGGCCGGCAACGATTTTCTTGAAAATATTTTTATACAATACTATATTGACCGCATACTATTTGTCGAAATCGTATGATAGATGCTGTCCGGGTGCCAACAATCACCAGAAACGCTATTCCTGACGGTCTGCTTTCTTGCCTGCAGTATCATTACCGATAACATCCAGTTTGAAATACCGATGTCGAAAATTGTCGTACAGAATCTGTTTAAGATCTTTGGCAGCCAGCCGTTACGTGGGCTGAAACTGATTGAAAGGGGAAAAAACAAGACCGAGATTTACGAACAAACCGGTTTGACGGTCGGGGTTCAGGATGCCAGCTTTGCCGTCGAAAAAGGTGAAATCTTTGTCGTCATGGGCCTGTCCGGTTCGGGTAAATCGACCCTGGTCCGCCTGTTGAACCGCCTCATCGAACCTACCGTCGGCCAGGTGATCATCGATGGTGAAGATGTCCTGAAAATGAGCAGGGAGGCACTGGTCCGCTTCAGACGAAGTAAAACCAGTATGGTCTTTCAATCGTTTGCGTTAATGCCGCACCAGACCGTGATCGATAACGTATCCTTCGGACTGGAACTGGCCGGCATGAAAAAAACGCAGCGGTATGAACGATCGCTGGATGCCCTCAAGCAGGTCGGGCTCGAAGGCTGGGAAGAAGCCTATCCCAGGGAATTGAGCGGCGGCATGCAGCAGCGGGTCGGACTGGCCAGAGGCCTGGCGGTCGATCCTGAAATCATGCTGATGGATGAGGCCTTTTCCGCCCTTGATCCGCTGATTCGTACGGAGATGCAGGACGAGCTGCTGAAACTTCAGGACCGGCATGAGCGTACCATCGTTTTTATCTCCCATGATCTCGATGAAGCGCTGAGAATCGGTGACCGGATCGCGATCATGGAAGGCGGCCGGATCGTCCAGGTCGGCACGCCTGAAGAAATTCTGCAGAATCCGGCGGATGATTATGTCCGCGCCTTTTTCAGAGGGGTTGACCCGACCGGTGTTATTGCCGCCGGTGATATCGTCCTGGATACCCAGCCGACGGTGATCTGGCACACCCCGCAGGGCAGTCTGTGGGCGACCCTTGAGCTTTTGAACAACCGTGATACCGAATTTGCCTCGGTAATCGGTTCTGACCGCTATTTTTACGGCATTGTCTCCACCGATTCACTGCGGACCGCAATTGACAACGGCTCAAGCCGGATCGATGACGCCTTTATCACCGAGGCAAAAACAGCTTTTCTCACCGATTCCATGCAGGATTTCCTGCCAAAGGTAGCCTCACATTCCTGGCCGGTTCCGGTCGTTGACGACCAGAATATCTACCAGGGGGTTGTCTCCAAGAACCGGTTCCTGAAGACCCTGCACCGGGCCGAGAATGGAACCCATTTTGACCGGTAACGGTTAAACAACCGGGGAGCGTTTCTATGTTCAGTTTTGAAGAGAGAGTGATCCCGCTGGACAGCTGGATCACCATGTTTGTTGACTGGCTGGTCGAAGGGTATCGCTGGTTTTTCCAGGCCATCAAATGGCCGGTCGAATTCACCCTGACCGGTATCGAAAACGGGATCGTCGCCCTGCCGCCGCTGGTCGTCATTATCCTGTTCGCGCTCTGTGCCTGGAAGACGTCGGGGGTGAGACTGAGTATATTCACGATCACAGCCCTCGTCTTTATCGGACTTCTCGGTTTATGGGAAGAAACGATGATCACCCTGGCAATGGTACTCTGTTCCGTGGTTTTCTGTACCCTGGTCGGCATCCCTGTCGGCATCTTAGCCGGCAGAAGCAACCGCTTCGAGAAGCTGCTCAGGCCGCTGCTCGATGCGATGCAGACCACTCCGGCCTTTGTCTACCTGGTACCGATCGTCATGCTCTTTTCAATCGGCAATGTTGCCGGGGTCCTGGCAACCATTGTTTTCGCGCTGCCGCCGATTATCAGGCTCACCAGTCTCGGCATCCGTCAGGTACATCCGGAACTGGTCGAGGCGGCGCTCGCCTTCGGGGCAACAAACGGGCAGGTTCTGATCAAAGTCCAGATTCCGCTGGCCCTGCCGACCATTATGGCCGGGCTGAACCAGACCATCATGATGGCCCTGTCGATGGTTGTTATCGCTGCGATGATCGGTGCGGGCGGGCTCGGCGCTCCGGTGGTACGCGGGCTCAACAGCCTTGACATTGGTCTGGCGACCATTGGCGGCCTGGCAATTGTGCTGATCGCCATTGTCCTGGACAGAATCACCCAGGCACTGGGAAAAAAATAAGGAAAAAAGGAGGAAGACAGATGCTGAAACAAACGATTATCGCCGCAGGTATCCTGGTACTGTCAGTAACGACCGGCAGCCACCTGGTACAGGCTGATCCGCTCACGCCGGGGAGCGGTGTAACCGTGCAGCCTGCACGGGCAACCTGGAATACCGGTTTCTTTCAGGAGGCACTGGTCAGAAAAGGGCTGACCGAACTTGGCTACACGGTGAAGAAACCAAAGGATCTGCAGAATCCCATTTTTTACAAATCGGTCGCCCTCGGTGATATCGATTATTGGGCCAACGGCTGGTTCCCGATGCACAACGCCCAGCTGCCGAAAAACTTTGCCGAAAAGGCAGAAAAGGTCGGCTATGTAGTCAAGGCCGGCGGCCTGCAGGGCTATCTTGTCTCCAAAAAGGAGGTGGAACAATTCAATATCCAGTCTCTTGATGATTTTAAACGCGATGAGGTAAAAAAGGCCTTCGACAAGAACGGTGACGGCAAGGCCGACCTGACCGCCTGCCCTCCCGGCTGGGGCTGCGAAAAGATTATCAGCCATCATATGAACGCCTACAATCTCGATGACCATATCAATCCGGTAAAGGCCGCCTATGAAGCCGGGATGGCCTCGACTCTGGCCGAATATAAATCGGGAGAACCTGCCTTCTTCTATACCTGGACACCAAACTGGACCATTTTCAAATTTCAGCCCGGAACGGATGTGATGTGGATCAATGTCCCGGAAATAAACCCGACAGAGTCACAGATGCCGTTCAAGGACCGGATGGTCGGCACTGCTGTCGAAGGCGCTGTTTCCGACCCGGTAAAACTTGGTTTTGTGGTTACCGATATCCGGGTTGTCGCCAATAAATCCTTTCTGAAGAAGAATCCGGCTGCCCGGAAATTCTTTGAGCTTTTCGCCCTTCCTCTCGCCGATATCTGCGCGCAGAATACCAAAATGGACGATGGGGAGAAAAGCCAGAAAGATATCGACCGCCACGCGGATGAATGGATAGAAAAGAATCGGAAGACCTGGGACAGCTGGCTGAACGAAGCACGGCAGGCAGCCCGCTGATTTCTGGTTGCCAGACAGGAACATAATCAGTATAGTCTGCTCCATCGACAGTCGTCTGGCCGATGGAGCAGGCGGGCCCGCGCGGTGGACCCACCGTCAATGAGGTGAGCGGCCCTGTTTCATGGACGGCCTGAAAGGAGGATGAATGGGAAAAAGGCAGGAACATGAACAGGCAATTCTCTGCCAGCTGCGTATCATTTTCAAGGCGATTCAGGCACACTCGAAAAAAGTGGAAAAGCTGTGCGGTTTGAGTGGTGCCAAGTTATGGATGCTTCATGAAATAGCCACCCATCCCGGTATACGGGTATCCGAGCTGGCCAGGACCCTGTCCATTCACCCCTCCACCTGTTCCAACATGCTCGACAAGATTGAAGACAGCGAACTGGTCTACCGTGACCGGAGCAGATCCGATCAGCGTACCGTCCATCTCTTCGTTACCGACAAGGGCACAGCCCTGCTGGCCAAAGCACCCGCTCCTCCCCAGGGCCATCTGCTGTCGACCCTCCATGATCTGTCCGAAGAGCAGCTGGTCAACCTGGAAATGAGTCTGGGCGCCTTTATCGATGCCCTCCACTATGAAAACAACAAGGCGGCGCTGATACCCATCCAGCCAACCTGAGCGGGAAGCGGGGTTCAGCCGCCAGTTCATAATTCAAGGAAGCGTTTCCCGCTTTCGACCGTGCCGATAACGATCAGCTCATCCCGGGCCTCCAGAACGATATCGGGCGGTGGACTGACCAGCATCTCCCGGTGCCGGTTAATGGCAATAATGGAGCATCCCGTCTTTTCCCGAATCCCGCTGTTCATAATAGTCTTACCGGCAAATCGCGGCCCGGCAACCCTGCTCAGCACCGTCAGTCCCTCGGTAAACAGGGAGATCCCGTGCGGCTTGAGAAGCTGGTAAATGGTTCCGGCACCCAGAGAGGCATAGGACATCACCAGATCGGCGCCTGCCATATGGAGTTTCGATACATTTCGTTCCAGAATGGACCGGCTGATAATCTGCAGATCGGCCCTGAGCTGGCGGCAATAAAAGGTCAGATAGATATTCATCTCGTCACTGTGGGTGGTGACGATAACCGATTTGGCAGACTCGATACGGGCGGCCTTCAAGGTGTTAATATCAGCCGCATCACCAACGATATACTGTCCCTTGTCCGGACCCTCGGCCCGCTCCGGCTGTTTTTCGACAATCCGATAGCTGATACCGTAACGGACAAGGGTCTTCGCCGCGGACTGACCGACCCTGCCGCCGCCGAGAATGACCACCTGGACCAGATCTTTCTCTTCCTCACCAGTACCACTCACCTGGTAACGCCGGTCGAAGGCCTCAAGCTGCTGGGCTGAACCGGCCAGCATCAGAATCGATTTCGAGGTGATCCGGGTCAAGGAACTTGAGGCCTTGAATTTTCCCTGTTCCATGATACCGATCACGTTGACCCCGGTTTCCTGCCTGATCCCGGATTTTCCCAGAGTGACGCCTTCAAGTTCCGTATCCAGTGCCGGCATTTCCGAGATCAGCAGGTTATTGAACCGCCCGATTATGTTGGTGTTCCGGCCGACGCCGAGCGTCCGTCTGCTCAATGATTCACCGAGCATTTTCATAAACTGAAAGACATGGATATTACCGGAATATTCGAGAATATCGATCGAGTGTTCATGTTCCGCATTGGTTACAATCGGAACCGTCTGGCTGACCTCCCTGATGGTAAAGGACAGATTGGTATTAACCAGGTCGTCTCCGGTTATAACCGCCATTGCCGCCTGTTCGATCCGCAGCCGGCGGTAGGTTATCGGCCGGTCCGGCTCCCCGACAACCACACGGTATCCCTGGTCGCTTAACTCAACGGCTTTTTTCATGTCGGCAACGACGATAACATAGGGGATATTCTGGATAACCAGCCGTTCAATCAGGCGGGCGGTAATCGGTTCATAATTGGTGATAATCACATGGTCCCTGAAATCTTCCGGCAACTCCCGTGGCGTTCTCGCGCGTTCCTGAGCTTCAAGCCAGGGGGCATAAACAAACTGGATCAGGGTGAAAGGCAGGATAATAAGGAGGAAGAGGACACCCGACATCAGCACGATCATGGTAAAGAATAAACCGAGATCGGTATGAAAGGTGATATCACCAAAACCAAGGGTGGACATGACCGTCATGGTCCAGTAAAAACCGGTGATCCAGCTGAAATAGCGTCCTTCATACATCATCAGGATATGAAAGAGGACCGAATAGAGAACGATCATCAACCCGAGAAAGAGAAAGAACTTCCAGAAGATGGCAAAATTACGATGGGTCGTCCGGTTCTGGACAAAAAGCATCAAATGAGTGGTGAATGTTTTCATAACACCGGCATCGCTTTGTTTAAACGTCGTATTGGTTACAGATCCTTTCCCGCTGACCGGAAATGACCGCGGAACCATCCTGATTTACCCGCACCCGTCTTCCTGCTCATTCCTGCCCCTTTTCGGCACCCGCAGATGGATACCGGTTCCCCGCAGCAGAACCAGGGAAAACAGGGTTATCGGCAGGATCAGCAGTGCCGTATAGCCGGGAAACCAGCCGATCGTTACCTGGAACGCACTGCTCTTTATCTGCAGTTCCTGCCAGCCCGGATGGAGAAAGGCGATTTTCTGACCATGATATTTCATCGCCAGGGTAAAGAGAATACCGATCATACCGTAAGCGAGGTTAAGTGAAAGCCCCTTGAAACTGAGAACGGTTGCCCGCTGTCTGGACGGGGTGATCATATTCAGGTAGTGGCTGGTAAGAAAAGAGGTGAGCATCAGGCCGGTGGTGACCGCGGCAATCGGCAGAACGCCGAGAAACAGGGTGGTCGGAAAGGCGGCCAGCCCGAAAAGTGTCGCAAAGGTCAAAAGCGCCATGATCAACCCGTTACGGGCGGGAGAAAAATGTCCGGCCATATACTCCGCACCTTTCGGTACAATAAGACCAAGCAGAGAGAGTAACGCCATAATCAGGCCGAAACTGGCCTCCGGCAGGCCGATCTCCCTGAAATATTTACTGACCAGGGTAATGATCATTCTGAGAACATGATCGTACAGCATCGCAAAGAGGATCACGACCAGCCCGAACGGGGTTTTCATGATCCAGATACCGGCATTTATGGTAAGAGCCAGTGCCTGGCGTATGGTGGCCCGGGAGACCGTTTTCTCCCTGTCATCACGGGCAGACTCCTGCATCTTCAGGGTTGTGGCCAATGCCAGTAAAGCCAGAACCAGGGTCAGATAGATCGGGAACCGTATGGTATCCTGCTGGCTCACCTGTACGGTACTGCCAAGCAGCGCCACCATCCTGTTGACACTGTCCGGATCATAGACCAGTGCGCCGACCGTCATCAAGATAATGGCGGCGAGGGAATGAAGCCTCATCTGGACGCTGAGTACCCGCGGCCAGGACTTTTCAAGACCTTCCCTGACCAGTGAGTCGTAGGCAATGGCCTCATCGGCCCCGCTCGCCATCGCCTCGGCCAGTCCGCTTAACACCCGATTGATCAGAAAGGCCCAGAAGACCAGACGGATATGGCTCAGCGGAACAAAGGCGATAACCGCAATCTCAACGATCATCAAGGCCGCAGTCAGAACCAGCAATCGTTTCCTCCCCAGAAGATCGGCAAGGGCACCCGAAGGGACTTCCGCACAGACAATTGTGATCGCCCAGACGCTGTTGAGCAGGGCAAACTGCTCGATTGTCAGACCGTAATCGAGAAAAAGAATGGTAAAAACCGGATAGTAAAAGCGGGCATTGAAAAAGATTCTAAAGGCAATAAACAACCTGATATTGGGCAGGGAAAAGGGTGATTTCATCATCAACGCAATGAGACAGGGATCATGAGACAACGGGGTTTATCTTCTCTGCTCCCTTTATAATTCTTTAAAAGAACAATGACAAGCCGGTTTCGAAGCTGAGGTCAATGAATCGCCAGTCTTTTCTCGAGGTACTGGACCAACAGGGACAGAGAGAGGCAGAGCAGCAGATACATCAGGGTAATGGTCAGCCATATTTCGATGGTTATCTGGGTTGAAGCCATCACCTGCATTCCCTGAAAGGTCAGTTCCTGAATGGAGATGATCGAAACGATGGACGAGTATTTGATCGTATTGATAAACTCGTTTGCCAGCGGCGGCAGCATCAGTCTCAAGGCCTGGGGCAGGATAATCAATCGCAGCTGCTGCCAGCGATTGAACCCCATTGCCCGAGAAGCCTCCCATTGTCCGGTTTCTATTGCCTCGATACCGGCTCTGACGATTTCGGTAATATAGGCACCCTGAAAGATGCCGATGGTAATGACACCGGAAAGAAAGGGGATAAACAATGAAGCAGGAGCGGCCAATAGTGACAGCCCGTGCTGAGCACCTGGTGACAAATCCCTGACAAACAGCTCAAGTCCGGTTGCCGGCAGGATCTGATCACTGACGAAATAATAAAAGATAAAGACAAGGACAAGCGGCGGGCTGTTTCTGATAAACTCGACATAGGTGCGTCCACACAACCTGAAAAAAAGTCTGCGTGCGGTACGGGCAAGCCCCATTACCAGACCGAGTAACGCGGCAAGCACGATTCCCCAGACGGACAGTCTGATTGTTGTCAGAAAGCCCTCGAGCAGGATATTGGGCACCCAGCTGCCGCTGGTATCGTCGTAGCGTACCAGATAGGTCGGGATAATCTCCCAGTTCCACTTATAGTTGAGGGCATAGAAAAGGCGATAAAGCACAAAGGCAATGCCTGCACCACAGAGCAGGAGCAGGATATAATCAACGGATTTGAGCTTGACTTTCAATGGACCGGAACGGCGGCAGGGTATTTGTGATCATATCCCGATGGTCCGTGACTGCCGGTTTTCTCCGGCAGTCACGGACCATAGAACGATATGAACCGGGGGTTATTCGACCTGATCAATCCAGTCTCTGGTATCGAACCAGTAGGTATGACGTTCCTGCAGCCAGCCTTCAAGCTCGACACCGGTGATCCAGCTGTTGAAGAAGGCGAGTGCGTCAGGATCCCCTTTGCGAACGGCAAAACCGATCGGTTCCCTGGTAAAGGTTCCCGATACCGGCAGGAACAGGGTTTCCTGATATTGCAGGGCCTCAAATGCCGGCTTCGGAGCGGAACCGACAACGGCATGGACATTACCATTGCGAAGTTCCTGGTAGGCCTGGGTTTCATTGTCAAACATTCTCAGTTTGGCCTTCGGCAGATATTTTTTGGCGGCGATAACAGCAGAGGTACCGAGCTTGACCGCAATTTCAACATCGGGACGGTTAAAGGCGTCAAGGCCGCTGAGCCCTTGAGCCTTCTTCTTGTGTGCCACGATTGCCATTCCGGAGTAATCGTACGGGATCGAAAAGTTCACCTTCAATGCCCGTTTGGGCAAAATTCCCATACCGCCAATAATCACATCGAATTTACCGGTGAGCAGCGCCGGGATGATTCCGGACCAGGCGGTCGGAACAAACTCGACCCTGACCCCCATATCTTTGGCAAGCCGGGTGGCGACATCAATTTCAAAGCCGATAAACTTCCCGTTTTTATCCTTCATCGCCCAGGGCTGAAAGGTATCCATACCAACCCGAAGGACACCACGCTTCATGATCTGCTCGATAACACTGGTTCGGGCAAGATCCTGCTGCACACCGGCCACAGAGACCGTTGTTGCAAAGAAGAGAAGCACAGCGGTTATAACCGGCAGGTATACAAGCGGGGAAAAGATGCTCACAGATTTGTTCATGGTAACTCCTGTTTTTGCTGTACTGCTTTTTGGGGAAAAGTCCGATGAAACAGACCATTTTTACCGGTATTTCATACGAGTTTCATCCGTTTCTCAAGAAAGGTGACAAAACAAGACAGACTTATTGTAATCACCAGATAGAGAATGGCAACGGTAAACCAGATCTCAAAGGTCAGAAAAGTTTCGGCTATCAGCATCTGGGCCTGCATCGTCAAATCGTATATGGCAATAGTCGAAACCAGGGCCGAATCCTTGATCAGGGAAATGGTCTGACTGGTGAGCGGCGGCAAAATGATACGAAATGCCTGGGGCAGGATAATAAAGCGATAGATATATTTTTTTTTCAGCCCAAGACTTTCGGCGGCTTCTCGCTGTCCCCGGTCAACGGAAATGATACCGGCCCGGAAAATCTCGGAAGCGTATGCTCCTTCAAACAGGCTCAGTGCCAGAACAGCCGAAAAAAAACGATCAAGTCCCAGAACGGGGCCAAGAACGAAATAGATGAAGAATAATTGAATCAGAAGCGGCGTGTTTCTGCTGACCTCCAGATACGCCCGGGCAATCAGCCGGGCAACGGGAGATGAGGACAGTCTGAACAGGGCCGTGGTCATGCCGAAGAACAGCATGAAAACCATACTGACCGCCGAGATCTTGACGGTGATCCAGAGTCCTTCAAGGAGCGGACCGCTCGTTATCCCGTCCGCTCCTGTCTGAATGACCAGATCAGGGATACGATACCATTGCCAGTGATAACCCAGATTTTCGATACTGTGCGAGCCGAGCCAGCAGAGAAAGAGCAGCAGCGCAATAAACTGGCAGATATCAAACCAGGGCGACCTGAAGACAGATTCGGTCCTGATTCCGGACGGTGCGGCCAGCACGGAAGACGGTTCTGCAGAATCAGCTGTTGCGTTGTTCTGCATACAGATTCCTGACGGTTTCGGTGATTGTCTTGAAGTCTATCTTTCCACTCCCCATTTTCGGCAATTCCTCAAGGATGATGAATTGTTTCGGCAGCGCTATTTTCGGCAGTTGTTCCGCCATCTGCTTGAGGATCTGCTTTTCGTTCAACTCCTCGGTGACAACCGCGACAATCCGTGCGCCCTTGGTGGAATCGGGAATTTCGACAATGCAGCAATGTGAATTTTCCGGCAGCAGTTTTTCCAGGACATTTTCTATCTTGACTAACGAGACCATCTCGCCGCCAATCTTGACAAACCGCTTGATCCTGCCGACATGCCACAAATAGCCATTTTCGTCTATATTACCCATATCCCCGGTATCATACCAGCCGCGGCGAATATGCAGGGAGGTCTGTTCAAAGTCATCAAAATAACCTTTCATCACGTTATCGCCCTTCACCAGAATCCGGCCATCCTCTCCCGGCTGGCACTCCTCACCGGTTTCGTAGTTCTCGATACGAACCTCGACGCCGGCAATGGGTTTGCCGACACTACCCGGCTGGTTGTCTTCCGGGGAGTTGGCAGAAATAACCGGCGAACACTCGGTGGCACCATATCCTTCGTACAGGATTTGCTTCTGTTTCTCCATATAGGCTTCCCGCAATGCATCCGGACACTTGTCCGCACCGATCATCGCGATTCTCAGCGATTGGAAATCCCCTTCTTCCGATTTACGCAGATAGCCCCAGAAAAAGCTGGGCGTTCCGACCATCAAGGTCGGCCTGTACTCCCGGGCAATTTCACAGATTTTCCGATACTCAAGCGGATTGGCATAGGTCAGTATCGTATCGCCATGATACAGGGGAATCCAGAGATTGACGGTGAGTCCGAAAACGTGAAAATAGGGAAGGGTCGACAGGAAGATATCTTTTCCCTCAAAGGTAAAACGCTCTGAACAGGAAAGAATATTGGCGTGAATATTCTTGTGGCTCAGCTGTACCGCCTTTGGATCTTTTTCACTTCCTGACGTAAAGAGAATGACCATCGTGTCCTCTTTATCACCGCCGCTGACAATATTTTTGATTATCCCGGCAGGCAGTCTGGAGATCAGTGCTGCCCGGATTTTCTGGAAAAGACTCAGGTTTTCCATGATGTCTTCAATGTAGATCATTCCGTCCACATAGGGACAATCGATCTTTTCCAATAATGTCTTCGACGTGATAATGGTCCGGAAAGCACATTTGCGCTGGGCATATTTTGCGTTCTGTTCGGCACCGGTGGAATAGTTAATCATCACCGGGACACGACCGCTCATCAGGGTTGCAATCTTGGTGAGAATACAGCCGGCAGATGTCGGCAACATGATTCCAATAAAGCCCTTATCACCTTTTTTGAAAATACCGGCCAGTAACAGAGCGGCAAGGAGGGCCTTTTGATATGAAATTTCCTTGTTGGTCGCAAAATCGTGGATTGCGAGCTTGTTCCCCAGCTTCTTTGCGTTATCAATAAAGCGATGATGCAGCAGCACGTTCTCTTCTCCTGTTTGCCCGGCAGATCCTGTTGTTCAGCACGACTATAATCCGCTGTAAAAGCAGACCCGTCCATGCCCGTCTTTTTGCGTTTGCTGGTGTCAGTACCATGTTTGGGCATTTTTGGCAAGAAAGACCAGTCCCCGGAGCAATCGGCGATCATAAAGCAGGCAACGACAGGCCGGCTATTCCGGCATAACGCCAGGTTCTGCTGCATCCTTTGTCAACGAATCGGGAAATCTTCTTTTGACCCGAACCCCGAGATCAGGAAAACTTCCGGCCTGGGAAATGAGATTTCCCCGCCCCCTGCTGATCTTGTTCATGGCTGTTTCATACCGATCCCTGCAGGTATCAAGCTGCCGGCCCAGTTTTTCCATATCCTCAAGAAAGCCGCAAAGCTTGTCGTAAAACTGTCCGGCCCTGACGGCAATCTCGACAGCATTCTGGTTCTGTTTTTCAAGGCGCCAGATATGTTCAACCGTTTTCAGGGTGGCCAGCAGTGTGGTCGGCGTAACGATGATGATCTTATGGGAATACATGTCCGGGATAATTTTTTCGTCATAATGCATCGCGGTCACGAAAGCAGCATCGATGGGGACGAACATCAGAACGAAGTCAACCGATTTGAGTCCCTGAAGCGCACTGTAATCTTTGGCCTGCAGCTCTGCCAGATGTCTTCTCAACGACTGGATATGCGCTTTCATCGCCTGTTGCCGGTCCTCCTCGTCCGCTGAAGAGACAAAGCGGGCCCAATGGGTCAGAGAGACCTTCGAATCGATAACAATATCCTTATTCTCGGGAAGATGGAGGATGATATCAGGCTTGAACAATTTGTTTTCCTGATCCCGCAGCCCGACCTGGGTTTCGTATTCATGGCCTCGCCGCAGACCGGACTGTTCGAGCAGCCGCTCCAGAACGACTTCACCCCAGGTTCCCTGAAACTTGCGATTACCGGTAATGGCCTCGGTAAGATTTTTTGCATCGATATTGAGCTGCTGATTCAGATCTCTCAATTGCAGGATTTCCTGCTTGAGTGAGGTTCGTTCCCTGGTGTCTTCGACAAAAATCGTGTCTATCCTGTCTCTGAACGAACGCACCTGATCCCTGAACGGTTTCAGCAGATCTTCGAGCTTCTCGCGGTTCTGTTCCGACAAGGCCCTGCTCTTTTCATCAAATATCTCCTGGGCCAACATGCGAAAACGATGTTCCAGGCGCTCCTGGGCTTTTGCAAGCAGGTCATTTTTCTCTTCCTCATGCCGTCGTTCAAGGGCCAGCCTTTCTTCATGTTGCGCCTGAATAAACGCCAGCTCCCTCCACTTCCTTTTCCAGCAACGTGCCCGCCAGACAATGAACACAAGACAGACGAGGATAAAAAGAGCGACAGCTGTCAGCCAGAAGGCCGGTTCCGGCAGGCCGGCAGCCCGTTGAGTAAACGCTTCCAACATCGGTAAAGAAAAAAGGGGACAACCATCAACCCGGAGGCCAGGTCATCGGTCTGCCGCCAAGGATATGCATATGGATATGAAAAACGGTCTGCCCGGCTATCGGCCCATTGTTGAAGACAACCCTGAAATTATCGCCGATCCCGTTTTCGGCAGCAAGCCGGGCACCAACCCGCATGATCTTGCCCAACAACCGCTCGTCTTCCTCAGCGACCGCCGCAGGACCGGTAATATGTTTTTTCGGGACCACCAGGAAATGCTTCGGGGCTTGCGGGGCAATATCCCAGAAGGCGACAAGCTCATCGTCCTCATACAGCTTTTCTGCCGGAATGTCTCCAGCCGCAATGTTACAGAACAAACAATCACTCATTTTTCACCTCGCCCTTTTTGTTCAGGAAATAATCGTTATCACAAACCGGTCAAGACTGACGGAAAACGATTGTATCATCTCTTATAACCGGCGGGGACACCTGACCGCCCGCTTTTCAACCAACGACACCACCAGAGCAGAGACAAGCAGGATATACCGGATCCGAGCACGGTTTATGCCGGTCAGTCTCGGTAGGAAAAGGTCAGCCGATCGTTTTTGACACCAATCCTGACTTCGCCGCCACGACTCAGCTTACCAAACAGGATCTCCTCGGACAAGACATCACCGATCTCCTTCATAATCAGCCTTCTCAGCGGCCGGGCGCCAAAATCCGGATCATGCCCTTTCTCAGCCAGCCATTCCCTCGATTTGGCAGTCAGAACAATGTGAACCTTCTTCTCTGAAAGCTGTTTCTCCAGTTCTCCGACCAGTTTATCGACAACACGTTTCATCGCTGCGGTACCGAGCTGATTGAAGGTGATGACCCCATCCAGCCGGTTCCTGAATTCAGGGGAAAAAAGCCGGTCTATCGCCTTGCCGCTCCTGCCTTTCTTGTCACCGACAAACCCGATGGTGCCGGCCGTCATTTCCCGGGCACCGGCATTGGTTGTCATGATGATGATAACATTACGAAAATCGGCCTTTCTTCCCGAATTGTCGGTCAGGGTCGAATGGTCCATCACCTGCAGCAGGATCGAATAGATGTCCATATGGGCCTTTTCGATCTCATCGAGCAGCAGGACCGAATAGGGATGTTTGCGAATCGCCTCGGTGAGCAGCCCGCCCTGGTCAAAACCGACATAGCCCGGAGGCGCACCGATCAGTCGGGCGACCGCATGCTTTTCCATATACTCACTCATATCGAACCGCTCGAAATGAACGGAAAGGGTGGCGGCAAGCTGTCTCGCCACTTCCGTTTTACCGACCCCGGTCGGACCGGCAAAGAGGAAACAACCGGTCGGTGAAGCCGGATTACCCAGACCGGCCCGTGAACGTTTTACCGCCTGGACCACGGAATGAATGGCATCGTCCTGACCGAAAATTACCGTTTTCAGACGGGTATCGAGCTGTTTCAATGCTTCAACCTCCGCCGTCTTTCTCATTCTCGCCGGTATCCGGGCCATCCGGGAGACCACCCGTTCAATATCGGTTACCTTGACGAGCGAATGACTCTTTCCTTCAAGCCTGAACAATGAGCCGACCTCATCCATAATATCGATGGCCTTGTCCGGCAGAAACCGTTCGTTTATATAGCGATCGGCAAGCTCGGCCATAGCAGTGACTGCGGTTTTTGCATAGCGGATCTGGTGATGTGCTTCGTAACGGCTCTGCAGGCCTTTGAGAATCTGGCAGGTATCCTCGACGGACGGTTCCTCGATATCGATTTTCTGGAACCGCCGTGACAGGGCCCGGTCCTTTTCTATCTGATTCTTATGTTCTTCATAGGTCGTTGAACCGATACACCGCAATATTCCCGCCTGCAACGCCGGTTTCAGCAGGTTGGAGGCATCCATTGAACCGCCGCTGGTCGCCCCGGCACCAACAAGGGTATGCATCTCATCGATGAACAGGATGGCCTTCTCCTTCTTTTCGACTGCCGCCACCACACTTTTCAGACGTTTTTCAAAATCACCGCGATATTTGGTGCCGGCCACCAGGGTTCCCATGTCCAGCAGGTAAATTTCAACGTCCTGAAGCAGTTCCGGAATCAGCGCCTTACCACCGTTCTTCCGGGCAATCCTGTCCTCATGGATACGCAGGGCCAGGCCTTCGGCCAGCGCCGTCTTGCCGACACCCGGCTCACCGACCAGCAGCGGATTATTCTTCTTTCGGCGGCAGAGCACCTGCATCATCCGGTTGATTTCATCATTTCTGCCAATCAACGGGTCTATCTTTCCTTCGGCCGCCAGCTTTGCATAATTGACCGTATAAGCGGCAAGCGCCCTGTCATCTCTGTCTGTTTTCGTTGACGGGCCGGAAGCGTTCTTGTCGGGCGGCTTTGGCAACGGCTCCCGCTGCAGTCCTTCCGGCAGTTCGTGGGAAACAAAATGAACGAGACCCATACGCTCGACTCCGACCGATTTGAGAAAATAGACGGCGTGCGATTCAGGCTCGGAAAAAAGAGCGACCAGGACATCACTTGAATCAACCTCTTTTTTACCACAGCTCTGAACGTGAGATACCGCCCGCTGGAGAACACGGTTGAAGGCAATGGTCTGGGTCGGGTTAACAGCGGTAGCGGTGGTAATCGTCGGAATATCGGCGATAAAAAACGATTCGAGTTTCTGTTTCAGGATCTCGACAGAACCGCCACACTCACTGATAATATAGGTTGTCAGTTCATCATAAAGCAGACCGTATAACATATGTTCAACGGTGACAAACTCGTGATTGTGCGTCTTTGCCTCCCTGATTGCTCTGATCAGCGATTCTTCCAGTGTTTTACTCAGCATCTATCTCACTCGTTTTGCTCTTTCGGCAGGCTATACTTTTTCCATACTGCAGCGCAGCGGAAACTGGTTGGTCTTTGCCAGTTCATGAACGATGGCAATCTTGGTTTCACAGATTTCCCGGGTATAGATCCCGGCAACCCCGACCCCCTTATGGTGAACATGCAGCATGATCTCTGTCGCTTCATCGTGTGACTTATGAAAAATGTTTTCCAGAATGGAGATAACAAATTCCATGGTGGTATAATCGTCATTATGAAGCAGCACCTTGTACAATGCCGGTTCTCTGGTTTCGCTCTTGTCCTCAGCGATTACCGATCCCTGAATATCTTCTTGCCTGGCAGTCATTCATCATACAACGGTTGTTGGGTTTATCTTTCAGGTACAGCACCTGTCTCTTGAATATAACCTCATTCGAGCCGTTTTCAACGTGATTCATCATTCTCAGCTCCCCCCGGTCGATACGGGCCACCGTCCACGACCGAAAAACAACGGAAAACCGGGAAAAATGAGCGCGTCCGTTATTTTCGGCGGGTACCCCTGATCACGGAGAGCAGCAGTTCTTCAAGGACAATAACCGGCGGAATCGGGGTTCCCTTGAGTCGATATTCGGCAGCAAGCAGCAGAGAAAGCGTGTGTTTCAAGCCGTCGGGGGAAAAGTCCCGGGCCTTCTTGAAACTCATAAACAGGGCATACGGATGTCCCTTCAGCAGATCTGCCCATTCTCCTCTTTCTTTCAGGACCGGGAGATAGCTGTTCTGAAATTCGGAAGCGTTTATACCCTTTCTCCAGCGCGGTGTATCTGCCGCCTGCAGGCAGCGGAATATCAAGAGCTTTCGAAAAAAATTACGCAGAGACGCAAGTATTGCAAGGTAATGAACACCATCGATCAACAGATGGTTCAAAATGATCAGACTGCGCCTGATATCTCTGTTTCCAAGGGCTTCGGTCAGTTCAAAAACGGCATCTTCCCGGGTACGGGCAACCATCGTGTCAAGATCCTCGATGGTTATTCGGGATCGTTCATCACTATAGAGGGCCAGTTTTTCCACTTCACTGACGATTGCAACCGGATAAAAACCAACTCGTTCAAAGAGCAGTTCAAATGCTTTCTGATCCATGGTCTTATTGAATTCTGCCAGGGTCCTGCGCGCCATCTCCCTGACCACCTCTTTCTGCTCATTCCGGGCGGCCCGCGAAGTACCACCGGCAACGGAACAGTCGATTATTTCGCCGTGCGCCTTGATCCGGGTAAAGAGTTTTTTCCGCTTGTCGACGTTTTCAGTGGTTAGAATCAGGATATTATCTGGAGGAAATCCCTGTTCAATGACCTGGCCCAGTTTTTCAGCCCCGGCGTCAACGGCGGTACCTGTCTTTCCCGGATCCATCTCCCCTGCCAGCCTGTCTGCCCAAGAGAGATCACCACCCGGGTGGGAAAAACCAAACAATTTCTGCCATTGATCCGGAGCTATTGCTGAAAAGGCATTGGCGGTATCGGCGGTAATGGCAGCGATATTCATCAGGGAACCAAGCTGTTTTCTGGCCCGTTCGATCTTGTTCTCCTGAAAGGCCTGCACCGCCTTGTCCCAGATATCAGAGCAAACCGTTCTCGATAAAAAAAGCCGGGTATCGGTAACCCGATAGAGCTGAATCCCCGGCAGCAGACTGAAAGTGAGCAGTCTTGACAGCAGTTTGTCGCTCTCCTCAGTATGACCATCGATGGCATATACCGCTCCCTGCCGCTGCTTGAGAATCGACCTTTCAATCTGATCAGCTGCCCGCTGGCAGAGGTAGCGTTCTCCAAAACAGAGGTAGACCTGTTTCGGCCCGGTCTGGGCTATGGCCGTCAGCAACGACTCCAGTTCTGTCCTTTTGTGAATTGCCATATCATCGGCCCTATCATGCTTCTACCATCTTGTGGAGAATCACCGAAGGTCTTTTTTACGTAACAGCTCCATCGACGTTAAAAGCGCCCGTTGCCGCCACTGGCAGTAGTGACGCGGGGCGAACAATTCGTACCCGAACTCAAAAAATGCCTGACCAGGCGCTGCTGGCTCAACCCGGCACAACAGATGGTAACCAGCGGTATGGCCGATACCCGTATCGTTAATCATTTTTAATCATTCGACAATCAACGGAGTTCTGACAGAGTCCCCTGAGCAAGAGAGGATCTGGCTGCCTCTCGTTTTTTGTTTTCTGCCGGTCATTGATTGTACCGGTAAAGCAGATGATACCAACGTCACTGATTATCGGATCTGACCGAGTATACCGGGTCACCGGAACATCTCGTTTATATCCTGCAACACCTTGTTCCCGGGACAAAGTTCCTTTTCTGACAACTGATTCAGCGGACGCTCTGTGGTGCCGAGTATTTCATGGGTATCTTCACTATCCGGATCGAGATAGAGCATACCGGTAAGAAGGTTACCCTTTTTTTTGACCTGGTGCAGCGTCTTGAGCGCCTCTTGCCGGGAGGTAATGAGAGCACCTTCTTCTCTTTTCTGCAACCTGATCACCGAACCGTCATGCAGCTCGATTGTGCTGGTTTCTCCATCCTGGTAATCGGCATGTATCTCCTGTCTGAGCGGGATAAAGTCAAATGTACGTGTCGCCTCCATATGTTCTCTTACCCAGTGGTAACTTTTTGTTGATGACGGAACATTGTTAAAGGTAACACAGGGAGAAACCGCGTCCACAAAGGCCAGCCCCTTATGGGCAATCGCCGCCTTCAGAATCGGTACAAGCTGCTTTTTGTCCCCTGAAAAACTGCGGGCGACGAAACCGGCACCAAGCTGGATTGCCAGCTCGCACAGATCTATCGATTCAAGTGATACGGTACGTCCCTTCTTGCTTTTAGATCCTTTGTCAGCGGTGGCCGAATCCTGACCTTTGGTCAGTCCATAACAACCATTATTCATCACCACATAGACCATATTGAGATTTCTTCTGATCACGTGAGTAAACTGCCCCATACCGATAGAGGCGGTGTCACCGTCCCCGGACACCCCCAGATATATCAGATCACGGTTTGCCATGTTGGCACCGGTGGCTACCGACGGCATGCGCCCATGCACTGAATTGAAGCCATGTGAGCGTCCAAGAAAATAGGCGGGCGTTTTCGAAGAACAGCCGATTCCCGAGAGCTTTACAACCCGGTGCGGTTGCACCGACATTTCAAAAAAAGCAGTAACGATCGCATTGGTAATGGAGTCATGACCACAGCCAGCACACAGGGTTGAAATCGCCCCTTCGTATGCCTGTCGTGTCAAACCACATTCATTTTTGCGGGCATCAGGGTGCCTGAATCCCGGCATTTGATAACTCATGGTCTTTCCTCCGATAAAACGGGTACCCGCTGACCCTCAGCTGCCAACAGGGTCGTATGAATTTGATTGGTGATCATCGTTGCGGTAATCGGCAACCCGTCAAAATTGAGAACCGAAATCAGCTTGCCCGGTGAAATCTGACATTCTCCGGACAACAGGATTTTCATCTGTGCATCCCGGTTCTGTTCGATAACAAATACGAATTCATGGCGGGCAATAAATTCAAACACTTCTTTTTGAAACGGAAAGGAACGTATACGTACACTGTTGACCATCGTCCCGTTTTCTTCCAGGATATCGAGGGCCTCAAAGGCGGCTCCAGTCGACGAACCGAAAAAGAGGGCACCAATCCGGCTGTTCTCATCCCTGATCGTTATTTCGGGTGCAGGGACCAGACAGCGGGCCGTCTCCCATTTGACAAGAAGACGGCTCATTCCCCGTTCATAGGCGGCACTCTCCTCGGTATAACCGGCGTATTCGTTGTGAGATGTACCCCGGGTAACATATGCCCCTTTTTCCCGATGTGTACCGGGAAGCGTCCGGTAACAGATCCCGTCCTTATCGACATCGAGATAGCGGCCCCATCGTTCCAGCTTGTCAAGCTCGGCTGCACTGAGGACTTTACCACGGTCATAGCGGCGCTTGTCGTCCCAGCTGAACGGTCTGCAGATATGATCGTTCATGCCAATATCAAGGTCGGAAACCACGATAACCGGTGTCTGCAGCCGGTCGGCAAGATCGAAGGCATCCGCGCTCATCTCGAAACATTCGGCTGGATCGCTTGGCAGCAGCAGTACGTTCCTGGTATCACCATGTGAAACATAGGCGCATGACAGCAGATCGGACTGCTGAGTCCGGGTCGGCATCCCGGTACTTGGTCCGCTCCGCTGCACATTAACCAAAACTACCGGAATTTCAGCAAAGTAGGCAAGCCCGAGAAATTCGCTCATCAGGGAAATCCCTGGTCCCGATGTAGCCGTAAAAGAACGGGCCCCGTTCCAGCCGCCACCGATAGCAATCCCGATGGCCGCAAGCTCGTCTTCTGCCTGAATAACAGCATACCTTTTTTTCCCCGTTTCCGGATCCAGGCGAAAGCGGGAAGCAAATTTTTCAAAAGCCTCGACGACAGACGTTGACGGCGTAATCGGATACCAGCCGGCAACGGTTGCCCCGCTGTAAAGTGCACCGAGTCCAATGGCTGTATTGCCATCAATCATGATTCGATCACCAACGGCGTCCGCTCTCTGGATCGAAAGACCGCAAACATTCCGGTGATTTTGCTGGGCATAAGTAAAACCGATCGTCAGAGCCTTGATATTCGGCTCAGCCAGTTTCGGTTTTTTGCTGAACTGTTTTTTTATCGAATCGATTACCGGCTCAAGGCCGATAGAAAACAACGAGGCCAGGGCACCGATATAGATGATATTTTTCAGCAGCTGGCGCAGCCGGGGCTTGGCAAAGGCCTGGTTACAAAGCCGGGTCAGCGGGATATCAATGAGGGTAATATCAGCTCTGTCAAAACCTTCCGGCAACGGTTTCGTTGAATCGTACAGAAAATATCCGCCAGAACGCAGCATATCATAATCCTGTCTGAGAGTCTGGCCGTTTACCGCAACAACGAAGTCCACCCCGCCACGTCTGCCGAGATAGCCTTTTTCACTGACCCGAACCTCGTACCAGGTTGGCAGCCCCTGGATATTTGACGGAAAAATATTCTTCGGACTGACCGGAACACCCAGCCGGTAAACCACCCGGGCAAAGAGATTGTTGGCACTGGCGGAACCGGAACCATTACTATTGGCAAACCGGATTACAAAATCATTAATTCCTTCTATTCTCATCATTTATCTCCAGCTCTTGCGGAGGTGTAGCTGAATTTAAGCATGTCCCAGGCGGCGGTTGGACACCGTTCGGCGCACATACCACAGTGGAGACACACATCTTCATCCTTGATCATAATTCTGCCGGTTGGCAGGGGAGAAGAGACATATAAATCCTGAGTCCTGTTTGCAGCCGGAGTTGAAAGGTTTTGCCGTAATTCGTCTTCATCACCATTTTCAAGAAAGGTGATGCAATTGGTCGGACAGATATCGGTACAGGCGTCGCACTCGATACAAAGACCGGGATCGAATACGGTCTGAACATCACAATTGAGACACCGTTCCGCCTCGGTTTTTCCGGCCTTTCGGGAAAAACCGAGCTCAACCTCTACCAGCCGGTCTCTCAATGCCTTCACTTTTCCGACGGTCGGAACGATCTGGCGCTGGTCTTCCGATACATGTGAATCATACAGCCAGTCGTGAACGCCTATTTTCTGGCCTTCCAGCTGCACCTTCGGCTCCGGTCTGTGATGCAGATTCTCACCTCGACAATAAAGATCGATGGAAATGGCGGCCTGATGTCCCTGAGCGACGGCAATAATGATGTTCCCCGGACCAAATGCCGCGTCTCCGCCGAAAAAAACCGACGGGTTTGACGACTGCAGCGTCTCCGGATCCAGATCCGGCAAACCCCGCTCATTGAAGGTGATGCCGCAATCAGCCTCTATCCAGGGAAAGGCGTTCTCCTGCCCGATGGCAAGCAGTACTTGATCACAGCCGATGAAAACAGGATCCTGGTTTCGTTCATCGCCTGCCCCAGACCCTGTGTGCACCTGCTGAAAATGCATGCCGATCAGTTTCCCGTTTTGAGTCACAAAGGCGAGCGGAACATGGTTATCGATAATCGGAATATCCTCCCTGACTGCATCTTCAATCTCCCATTCAGATGCTTTCATCTTACTTCGGGGACCGCGAATGACAACCCGGACATCCTGACCGCCGAGTCTGCGGGCGGTACGACAGCAATCCATAGCGGTATTACCGCCACCCAGAACGAGCACCCTGTTTCCTGCCTTTTTTACATGGCCAAAAACGACACCGGCAAGCCATTCAATACCGATATGAATGGTATTTCCTGCCTCCTGTCGACCTGGAAGGTTCAGATCACGGCCGCGGGGAGCACCGGAACCGACAAAGACTGCGTCATACGTTTTATTGAGGATCTCCTTCATGCTTGAAACATGGGTGTTGAAACGGGTATTAACCCCCATATCGAGAATGTAACCGACCTCGGTATCGAGAATCTCTGTTGGCAACCTGAATGACGGTACCTGGCTGCGCATGAAACCGCCTCCTTTCTCCTGGTTATCGTAGAGATCGAGTTCATAGCCAAGCAATGCCAAATCCCGGGCAACGGTCAATGAAGCAGGTCCGCCGCCAATCAATGCTATTTTCTTGCCGTTCTTTTTTTTCGGAACCTTTGGCAGAAGCGCCAGGATATCATCTCTATTATCCGCTGCAAACCGTTTCAGCCTGCAAATGGCAACGGATTCATGTTCGACCCGGGATCTCCTGCAGGCCGGTTCACAGGGCCGGTCACAAACACGACCGAGAATTCCGGGAAAGACATTGGAATACCAGTTAAGCATATAGGCCCTGGTATACTCACCGTGCAAAATAAGACGGATATATTCAGGTACCGGTGTATGAGCCGGACAGGCATACTGGCAATCGACAACCTTCAGAAAATGATGAGGATTGGAAATATCGGTTGGTCTCAAACCTTTCCTCCCGGGTTAAAGAACAGTTTTATCGACGTAACGATCGGCTCCACACACATACGCAGCATCCTGTAAAAAAAAGCAGATGATTTTAAAAGCCGGGCTCTGGAACAATACGTTCGTTTCTTTCACCCCGAACCGCTTACCTGGGTACGATCCTGACGGCCCCTTTATCCGCTGAAGCAGCAAAATGGGCATATGCCCTCAAGGCCGCAGATACAACACGGTCTCGGGCAGGCGGGGTAAAGGCATCGCTGCCGCGCGCTTCCTCCTCCTTTCTCCGCGTGGCCAGCTCCTGTTCGGAAACAGCCAGCTCGATTGAACGGTTCGGAATATCAATGGCGATAGTATCTCCTTCCCGAACCAGTCCGATGGTACCGCCAGCGGCAGCTTCCGGTGAGACATGCCCGATTGACAGACCGGAGGTGCCGCCGGAAAAACGGCCATCCGTAATCAGCGCACATGCCTTGCCGAGATGAACCGACTTGAGGTATGAGGTCGGGTAAAGCATCTCCTGCATGCCCGGCCCGCCCCGTGGCCCTTCATACAGAATAACGACCACGTCGCCAGCCGTTATCCTGCCGCCGAGAATCCCGTCACAGGCCTCCTCCTGTGAGTAAAAGACCCGGGCCGTCCCCGAAAAGGTCAGGATCGATTCATCAACACCCGCCGTTTTGACAATACAGCCGTCTCTGGCAATATTTCCAAAAAGAACGGCAAGCCCGCCTTCCCTGCTGTAACAATGGTCAATATCTCTGATACAGCCGCCGGCACGGTCGAGATCGAGTGCTGCGTACCGATTGTCCTGACTGCCCATGATCAGATTACGTTCACCATTGCCGGGAGCAGCACCGTACAACTCCCGGGCATAGGGGGTAACATGTTCAGAGCGGATATCAAAATCCCTGAGGAGATCGGCAAGCATCCGGCCGTCGGCCCGGTATACCGCGGTATCGATCAGACCGCCCCTGTTCAGCTCAGCCAGGATACCGACAATGCCGCCGGCCCGGTTGACGTCCTCGACATGATATGATCCGGACGGTGCAACCTTACAGAGGTTTGGTATCCTTCTGGACAGACGGTCGATATCGTCCATCGTAAAATCCGCTTCAGCTTCCCGGGCAACGGCAAGCAGATGGAGAACGGTATTGGTTGAACCGCCCATCGCAATGTCAAGTGCCATGGCGTTCATGAAGGCCTGCCGGGTTGCGATCGAGCGGGGCAGCACCGTCACATCCCCATGCAGATAGTACGCTTCGGCCATCTTTACAATCAGCTCGGCGGCCTGTTCAAAAAGGCCGGAACGCATGCGGTGGGTAGCAACGACCGTACCGTTACCCGGCAGCGCCATACCAAGTGCTTCACAAAGACAGTTCATCGAGTTTGCGGTAAACATCCCGGAACAGGACCCACAGGTAGGACAGGCACGATGCTCGACCCGTTCGACCTGTTCATCAGCCACCCGCTGATCAGCGGCAAGCACCATCGCGTCGATCAGATCGTATTTTTTATCGCCATCCACACCCGCTTCCATCGGTCCACCCGAAACAAAGATGGCCGGAATATTGAGACGCATGGCAGCCATCAGCATACCGGGAGTGATCTTGTCACAATTGGATATACAGATAATGGCATCCACCATGTGGGCATTACACATATACTCGACACTGTCGGCAATGAGTTCCCGGGACGGCAACGAGTAGAGCATACCGTCATGCCCCATGGCGATACCGTCATCAATGGCAATGGTATTGAATTCAGCAGCGAAACAGCCGCACCCCTCAATAATCGCCTTTACCTTCTGGCCCACGTCATGCAGATGAACATGGCCTGGTACCATCTGGGTAAAGGAGTTGACAACACCGATGATCGGCCTGCCAAGCTGTTCATCCTTCAACCCGTTTGCCCGCCAGAGACTGCGCGCTCCAGCCATTCGTCTTCCTTTCGTTGTCGTATCGCTTCTAAGCGGAAAAACCATCTATTTTCACCTCTTGCTGAAGAATTCGCTTTCTGAAAAGCGGAAATAATAAAATGATGTAAAAAAAATATACTTTGTTCTCAGAATATGTCAGTATACAATGAAAGACGGTGACATTGTACAAATTTTCAGGAGACGGTTATGAAAAAAACGGAAATTGACTATTGGATTACCGCGATGCTGAAATCCAATCCCAATGTTTCCGATCTGAACATTACGGTTGGAAAAAAACTGCAGGTTGAATCTGCCGGTGAACTCAAAACGGTTGATGTTGAGCCACCAATCAAGACCCTGAGCCCTTTTCAGACGGAAACCTTCGCACTGAATCTGATCGGCAATAACAAACGGCTGCTCACCGACTTGGTCGTGAATGGCTCCTGCGACCTGTCTTACACCCTTGGCAGTGAGGCTCGTTTCAGGGTCAATATCTTCACACAGAAAGGCTATTTGACCACGGTACTCAGAAAGCTGGAAACCAGGGTACCAACCATCGAAGATATGCATTTCCCCCGAGCCTTCGGTATGATGGCACGGGAGCTGAACGGCCTGGTTCTCTTTACCGGGGCAACCGGAACCGGCAAGACAACCTCATTGGCGGCACTGCTCAACAGGGTGAACGAGGAACGGTCTGTGCATGTCATTACACTGGAGGATCCCATTGAATATGTACATCAACACAAGAAGGCAACCTTTAACCAGCGCGAAATGGGAAATGATTTCAATACATTCGCGTCAGGAATGCGGGCTGCCCTGAGACAGGCGCCCAAGGTGATACTGGTCGGAGAGATGCGCGACCGGGAAACCATGGAAATCGGTTTGACAGCAGCCGAAACCGGACATCTGGTCCTGTCTACCCTGCATACAATCGATGCCGGACAGACCATGAACCGTGTACTCGGTATGTTTGAACAGGAAGAACAACCACAGATACGACACCGGCTGGTAGATACCATCCGCTGGGTTGTCAGTCAGCGCCTGTTGCCACGGATTGGCGGCGGCCGGGTTGCGGCAATGGAGATCATGCGGACCAACCTGCGGGTCAAAGATCTGATCATGAATGGTGAGACCGAAGAAAAAACCTATTACAATATTATCAGGGCCGGTTCTGCACTGGAAATGCGAACCTTCGACCAGCATATCCTCGAGCTGTATAGTGAGGGGCTGATCACAGAAGAAACGGCACTGACCTATTGCTCCCATCGAAACGAGATCAACCGCGGTCTTGACCGGATCAAGGCCGCCCGGGGAGAAGCAACGTCGAGCCTTTCGGGACTGGAGATGGAAGAAGAGGAAGAAGACAAATTTGGCTATTAGATGACCTGAAAAAAGGAGAAGGTCAGCGAAAACCAGAAGTAAACAGAAAAGAGACCGGTATGGATATCATTTGCAGCGCCTGTGGCAGAAAACATCAATTGACGGCCAGAATTGCGAACAGTCTTGAGCGACTGGAACCGGGAAAGAAACTGCGACTCCAGTGCAGTCACTGCCAGAAACCGATCCTCTGCGGCCCGGAGCTGCTGAGGTCAGAAGCCCATCTGAGAAAAGGCAGGAAAAAAGAGTTACCGCTGGTAAAACCGCCGGAACCGCCTGATATCTCGTGGCTCAGGGAGGGCATCTTTGAGGAAGAAACCGTTGTTTCCGATATTCCACAGGCACTGGTGATGGTGCCGGCCGGAAAAATACAGGAACAGATAAGCCATGCACTGACAGGCCTCGGCTACCGGCCGGAAACGGCAGAAACAGTTCCCGAGGTCATGGGAAAAATGCAGTTTTTCAACTATTCCAGTATTGTCATGCACACTTCTTTTGATGGCTATTCTCTCGAGACAAACCCGTTCCACGCCCATATGTGCGAAATGAATATGTCAAAAAGGCGTTATATCTTCTACGTACTTATCGGCAGTCAGTTCAAGACCTTTTATAACCTGCAGGCGATGGCCTGCTCTGCCAATCTGGTTGTCAACGAGAAAGACTGCAGCCATTTTTCGGTCATTCTCCGAAAGTCAATACCGGAATATGAGGAGCTGTTCGGACCGTTTATGGAAGAACTGAAGGTACGGGGCCGCTAGGACCACTCTTTCCTGAATATATGGTCAATCATGGGACATCGATTTAAACGCCTGGTCGGTTCAGCCAGCAGACAGTGGAAAAAAATAGCCCGATCGGGAACGCATGTCTATCGGCGGCTGGCAGCAGCAGTTTCAACGGATGGAAACCGGAGGAAAGACAGACAGAAACCACTTGAACAACAGATCTCACCTGCGCCGGAAACGAAAAAAACCGAACAGCAAAAAAAGGCAGCGGTTCAACCGCCACGCGTGAAAAAAAAGCAAAAGCCCCGGTGGAGCCTCGATGATTTTGCTGTTCCGCCGGTCCCGGGAAGAAGCAGGTTCCATGATTTCGAAATTGACCTGCGGATCATGCGCGGAATTGCATCCGAAAACTTCAGATATTGTACCCCGATACAGGAAAAAGCCCTGCCGACAGCCCTGGCGGGCAAGGACATGATCGCCAGGGCCCTGACCGGAACCGGCAAGACCGCCGTTTTCATTATCGCCCTGTTCTGCCGACTGATGGCAGATAAAAACAGATGGCCACCAGCCGGAAAGCCGCGGGCGCTCGTACTGGCACCGACCCGTGAACTTGCCATTCAGATCGCCCGGGACGGCAGAAAACTCGGGAAATTCTCTCCAATCAGAATCATCGCCGTCTACGGCGGTGCTGATTATCGTAAACAGGAAGAGATGCTCAGTGAAAAACGCTGGGATGTAATTGTGGCAACACCGGGACGACTTCTTGATTTCGTCAACCGGAAGGTAGTTGATCTCAGTGACTGTTCCACGCTGGTGATCGATGAAGCTGACCGTATGCTCGACATGGGTTTCATCCCCGATGTACGCCGGATTATTTCCCGGCTGCCCGAACAGGATCAGCGGCAGACCATGCTCTTTTCAGCGACAATAACGGACGATGTCCGCAGACTGGCAACCCGCTGGTGCCGTAAACCCGTCTCTGTGGAAGCCGGGGAGGAAACAATCGATGTAGAACGGATCAGTCAGCGCATTTACCTGACGACCGGAGAGGAAAAATATACCCTGCTTTACAATATGATACAGGAGGCTGGAGATGGCCGGGTACTTGTTTTCACCAACATGAAGAGTGAAGCCTCAAAACTGACAAAAAGACTGCAGGAAAACGGACTGAACTGTCTTGTCCTGACCGGAGATGTCCCGCAGCATAAACGACTGACCCGGCTTGAGGCCTTCAGAACCGGAAAGACCCGGCTGCTGGTGGCCACCGATGTCGCCGGCAGGGGAATCCATATCGAGGGGATCACCCTTGTCGTTAATTATACCCTGCCCTATGAACCTGAAGATTATGTACATCGAATCGGCCGGACCGGACGTGCCGGTGCTGACGGAATTGCAGTCAGTTTTGCCTGTGAAACCGGTTCCTTTTATCTGCCGGCCATTGAAGCATTTATCGGTTTACCGTTGCCATGTACGATGCCTGAGGCAACGCTGCTGACACCGGTACCGGAACCAACCGCAAAAGGACAAAACAAACAGCGAAACCGGAGATATCGCCCGCGAAGCAAAGGCAATTCCCGCCCCCGCCGAACATCACCAGGAAAGGAAGGTGCCCCGTACTGAACGGGAAAAACCTTACAATCCTGCCATATTGAACAGAGAAACAGACAAAACTATCATTTTGCATTTATTGGTAATAAGGACTTGTACCTCCATTGCTTTCATGGTATAGACTGTGAAATGGTAACAGGGTCGCTATCTGTTTCAGATTGCGCCCCTTCTTATTTTCAGGCACCCGATGGGGTAAAGATCAATCTTAACACAGTGCATGATGTTTGGCACAACGAGTAAAAGTCCATGACAGAAGAATTCAACCAACAAAATCAAGAAACAAATGACGAAGAGATGAGTTTTGCCGACCTCTTCGAGATGGAAGAAAACAACAGGGTCGTCGAAGTCGGTAATGTCGCGAATGGTACCATTATTGGGGTCGAAGATGATTTTTTTCTTGTCGATGTCGGAGACAAGGCAGAAAGCTATATCCCCAAATCCGAGTTTCGTCTTGACGGAATAGAGGATATCCATGTCGGTGACACGGTCGAAGTGTTTGTCGAACGCCGTAAGGATGAAGGCGGACTCCTTCTGTCACGGGAAAAGGCAATAGCGATAAAGGTATGGGAAGATATTGCCAGAATCCAGGAAGCCGACGGAACCATCCAGGGCAAGATTGAGAGCAGGGTCAAGGGTGGGATGTCCGTTGACATCGGCGTACCGGCATTTCTGCCCTACTCCCAGATTGATCTCCGTCCTGTGAAAGATCTTGACGCCCTGATCGGGGAATCCTATGAATTCAAGATCCTCAAATTCAACCGTAAACGCAATAACGTCGTTATTTCCCGCCGGGCAATCCTCGAAGAGGAGCGGAACAAACTCCGTGAAGAAATGCGCTCTCGCCTCGAGGAAGGTCAGGTTATTGTTGGCGCAATCACCAATATTACCGATTACGGACTTTTTATCGATATGGGCGGTATGGATGGCCTCTGCCATATCACCGACCTGAGCTGGGGGCGTGTCTCCCATCCGGCCAAACTCTACAAGGTCGGCCAGGAGCTTGAGGTCAAGGTTCTGAAATATGACAAGGAAAATGACCGTGTTTCCCTTGGTATCAAACAGCTCAGGGAAGACCCCTGGGCAACGGTTACCGAACGCTACCCGGTTGGAGAGAAAGCGGTTGGCAAGGTTGTATCCATTACCGATTATGGGGTATTTGTCGAACTTGAAGAAGGGGTGGAAGGACTGATCCATGTCTCCGAAATGACCTGGTCGAAAAAGCCACGCCATCCGTCAAAAATGGTCACCGTCGGCGATGAAATTGAGATCATGGTTCTGAACATCGAGCCGGAAACCAAACGGATCTCTCTCGGCATGAAGCAGCTGCAGACAAATCCATGGGATCTGGTAACCGACAGCTATCCGGTTGGTTCGATTATTGAGGGCAAGATTAAGAATATTACCGATTTTGGTGTATTTATCGGTATAGAAGACGGCATCGACGGTCTCATCCATGTTTCAGATCTTTCCTGGACCGAGCGGATCAAGCATCCATCTGAAAAATATGCGAAAGGTGAAACCATCCAGGCAGTGGTACTGAAGATCGACAAGGAAAATGAACGTTTCTCTCTCGGTGTCAAGCAGCTGACCCCCGATCCATGGCAGGCCGCATACAACAACTATCCTTCCGGAACCGTTGTTGAAGGAGAAATCACCAATGTCACCGATTTTGGTATCTTTGTGAAACTTGAAGAGGGCATCGAAGGATTGGTTCATGTCTCCGAGATCAGCAAGGACAAGGTCAAGACACCGGTCGGCATGTATCAGGTTGGCGATATCCTGAAGGCAATTGTCATCAATGTTTCCGCCAAGGACCGGAAGATTGGTCTTTCCGTGAAAACCCTCGAGGACGAGGGTGAAGCCGAAGCAGTGGAAAAGATCAAAAAGGCAGAGGCCGAGATTGCCGAAGCGGCACCATCGACCTTTGGTGACCTTCTCAAGGCCGCTGCGGAAGGAGGCCAGAACGAGGAGTAGCGAGGGCAGAAAGCGACAATGGAGGGGTTGTTTTGCTGTCATTGGCTGCAAAACAACCTTTTTTGTGTTTTATGATTTCAATTTTATGCGAGTTGGGGTTTTTGTACATATGAGCATGTTAAAAAAAGAGCTGGTTGATAAAATAAGTGACGATCTTTCCATTCAGAAACAGGATGTTTCAGCCGCAGTAGATATCATCCTCGATACGATGGCCGGGGCACTGACCGAAGGCAGACGTGTTGAATTACGCGGTTTTGGTTCTTTTTCAATACGAAGCAGAAAGGCGCGTCAGACGAAAAATCCACGGACCGGTATTTTAATGGATATCAGTGAACGAAAGACCGTTCACTTTACCATGAGTAAATCATTGAAAGAGGCTCTGATTAATGAAAAGGGATAACATCCCCTTTTCCAACCCTGAGAATTTCCGGAGTCTCTCCGGTGAGATCGATAAGCGATGATGGATCTGGATAAACAGGTCCACCATCGATAATGAGATCAACCCGGTTACCGACAACCCCGTCTATTTCATCGGCTTCAGAAAGACGGATACTATCGTCGGAAACGGGAATGCTGGTGTTGATAATGGGACTGCCGAGTTCCTCCAGTAACAATCTGCATATTTCGTTTTCCGGAACGCGTATTCCCACCGTTTTCTGACGGGTGGTCATGACCTTGGGAACCAGCTTGGTCCCCGGGAGAACAAAGGTATACGGACCCGGCAGATTTTTTTTCAGCAACCGGTAGGCCGTATTTGACACATGGGCGTATTTACTGATATTTTTCAAGTCAGAGCACATAAATGAGAACGGTTTGTTCTTCGGCCTTTTCTTGATCTGAACAATCCGTCTGATCGCCCTGGCATTAAAAATATCACAACCGATTCCATAGCCAGTTTCTGTCGGATAGCAGATAACCGCTCCATGTCTTATTTTCTCAACGACCTGCCGAATGAGACGCAGCTGAGGATTTTCGGGATTAATGTTTATCAGCATGATACCGATCCATACGTGTCTGTTTCCGGATGCGCAAACAATGATCCCGGACAACAGCACGTTTTACTTGATCAGAACCTTTTTCTTGAGATCTCTTATTATCAGCACAACAACCCGTTTGTTGCTTTTCTTATCCGCCAGATTCCGATCTCGATTTAACCAGTCAAGGAGAAACCTATGATACCAGAAAATATTGAATTGGCATTAACTTTTGACGATCTCCTGCTGGTTCCGGCCGCATCCGAGGTTCTGCCGCATGACGTGTCGCTCAAGACGCAACTCACCGAACGAATTTCCCTGAACTGTCCCCTTGTCAGTGCGGCAATGGATACGGTTACCGAATCAGCAACGGCCATCACCATGGCACGGGAAGGAGGAATCGGTATTATTCATAAAAATATGGGGATAGAGCGTCAGGTTCAAGAGGTTGAGCGGGTCAAGAAATCTGAATCGGGAATGATCACCGACCCAATCGTTGTCGACCAATACCAATCTGTCGCAGAGGTGCAGGAGATCATGAGCCGTTACAAGATATCCGGCCTGCCGGTTCTGCACAACGATAAACTGGTCGGTATTGTTACCAACCGGGATCTGCGTTTTGTTTCAGACAACAACCTCAGGGTTGCTGATGTGATGACCAGTAAAAACCTGGTGACCGCCAAAGTCGGTATTGACCTGCAGCACTCAAAGGCATTGCTGCATGAACACCGGATAGAAAAGCTGCTGGTAGTCGATGACGACGGCAATCTCAAGGGCTTGATAACCATAAAGGATCTGGAAAAAATCAAGAAATACCCCAATGCCGCCAAGGATGATTTCGGGCGCCTGATCGTTGGCACGGCAATCGGTATTGATAAAAATATCGAGGAAACGGTCCAGAAACTGGTTGACGCCGGAGTCGATGTTGTCGTGCTCGATTCTGCCCACGGCCATTCCAGGGGTGTTCTTGAAGGGCTCCAGGCAGTACGGTCAGCCTTTCCCGATCTGCAGATCATTGCCGGCAACATTGCCACATCTGAAGCCGCTGAAGCCCTGATCAAGGCAGGAGCAAACGCAATTAAAGTCGGCGTTGGTCCCGGCTCTATCTGCACAACCCGGATTGTTGCCGGAGTCGGAGTGCCCCAGGTTACCGCACTGAGAAATTGTGTTGAGATCGCCAACCGATATCATATTCCGGTCATTGCCGACGGAGGTATCAAACATTCCGGTGACCTGACCAAAGCCATTGGCGCTGGAGCATCGTCGATCATGATCGGCAGTCTTCTGGCCGGTACCGATGAAACACCCGGTGAAACATTTCTCTACCAGGGCAGAACGTACAAGGGCTATCGGGGAATGGGCTCTCTTGGAGCAATGAGTCAGGGTTCGTCTGATCGTTATTTTCAATCCGATGTGCGTACTGCCTCAAAACTGGTACCGGAGGGTATTGAGGGCAAGGTTCCCTATCGAGGGCCATTGACGACCGTCCTGTATCAGCTTGTCGGCGGACTGCGATCCGGGATGGGATACGTCGGAGCCGCTTCAATTCAGAAACTGCAGGAAAAGGCCCGGTTTGTCCGGATTTCCGCCTCGGGACTGAGGGAATCCCATGTCCACGATGTCATTATCACCAAAGAGGCGCCCAATTATCGAACGGCATAACAACCGAATTCAAGCGACAAATAATCCGCGAAGGTAGCTCCGGTTATGAAAAAAGACAACAAGATGATCCTGATTATCGACTTTGGTTCCCAGACGACCCAGCTCATTGCCCGCCGTATCAGAGAACAAAAGGTATATTGCGAGATTCACCCGTTTTCTCTGTCCCTGGAGAGGATCAGAGAGATGGCCCCGGCAGGTATTATTCTATCCGGCGGCCCCTGCTCCGTCTATGACGAAGAGGCCCCCCATTCCGATCCGGGAATCTACGATCTGGGTCTGCCGATTCTGGGTATCTGCTACGGCGCACAATTGATGATTCTGCAGCGAGGCGGCAGGGTCGAAAAGGCCGACACGCGTGAATTTGGCAAAGCGACCCTGACGGTACCGGTTGCCGAAGGGCTGTTTTCCGGACTGGAAACCGCAGAAAATAAAGGCAATCATCAGGTGTGGATGAGTCATGGAGATCGGATCGAAGTCCTGCCGGAAGGTTTTGAGGCAACCGCAATCAGTGATCATTCACCGTTTGCCGCCCTGAAGCATAGCGAGAAACCGTTTGTCGCCGTTCAATTCCATCCGGAAGTGGCCCATACCCTGATCGGAATCGATGTCCTGAGAAATTTTATTTTTGGTCTCTGCGGCTGCACCCCGGACTGGACCATGCAATCCTTTATCGAGACGAGTGTCACTGCCATCAGAGAGCGTGTTGGCGACCGGCGGGTTATCTGCGCCCTGTCCGGTGGCGTTGATTCCGCGGTAACGGCAGCAATCGTTCACCGGGCCATCGGTGACCAGCTGACCTGTATCTACGTCAACAACGGTCTGATGCGTACCGGTGAATCCGGTTTAATCCTCACCTTTTTCAAGGAAAAAAGTAAACTAGATGTTATCGATGTGGATGCCACCGATTTTTTCCTGTCAGAACTTGAGGGCGTCGTCGATCCTGAAATCAAACGAAAAAAGATCGGTCTCGGCTTTATCAAGATCTTCGAGGAAGAGGCCGGAAAAAGAGGGAACGCCAGTTTTCTGGCCCAGGGCACCCTCTATCCGGACGTCATTGAATCGGTTTCGTTTCGCGGTGAAGCACCGATCAAATCCCATCACAACGTCGGCGGTCTGCCGGAAGTGATGAAGCTTGAGCTGATCGAACCGCTGCGGGAACTGTTCAAGGATGAGGTGCGTGAACTCGGTCTTGAACTCGGGCTGCCGGAACAGGCAATTTATCGTCAGCCATTTCCCGGGCCGGGTCTGGGTATACGAATCCTCGGTGAAATAACGAAAGAACGGCTCGATATCATTCGCCAGGCCGATGTTATCGTCCTCGAGGAGATGAAAAAACAGGGCTGGTATCGAAAGGTCTGGCAATCCTTTGCGGTGCTGCTGCCGATTCAGACGGTCGGTGTTATGGGCGATGGCAGGACCTATGAGCATGTTATTGCGCTCAGATGTGTTGATTCACGGGATGCGATGACTGCCGACTGGTCGAAACTGCCATACGAGCTTCTGGGCATCATCTCAACCCGGATCATTAATGAGGTTCGCGGGGTTAACCGGGTTGTTTACGATATTTCATCAAAACCACCGGCAACGATCGAGTGGGAATAATCTTCGGGATCTTCCGTCATGCTTAAAACCGGAATTTACGTCGATGCCGAAAACATCAGGCTCAGCGGCGGCTACGGCATGCGCTACGACATCCTCGTTGACCTTGCCAATAGCGGTGACTCGATTCTGTTGCGTGCCAATTCATACCTGGCAGAAGATCGGGCACGAACCAGGGATGACGACGAGTACCGGTTGAAACTCTATCGGTATCACAATATTATCAGGCAATGTGGTTTCAAGGTAATCAAGAAATTTGTCAAACACTTTGTTGACGAAGAAGGGATTCTGACCACCAAGGCAAACGCCGATATGGACCTGGCCATTGACGCGCTGCTGCAGGCCAGAAACCTGGACAGAATCATTCTGCTGACCGGAGATGGTGATTTTATCCGGCTGGTTCTGGCCCTGCAGAACATGGGCTGCCGGGTTGAGGTCATCGGTTTTAACAACGTCAGCCAGGAATTGAAAGAGGCCGCAGACCTTTACCTTTCAGGGTTTCTGGTACCGGGACTGCTGCCGATACAATCGGAAAACGATTCCGAGCGACAGCGTGGCCTGCCGCTCAATTATAACGTTGACCGCGGTTTTGGCTTTATGCGTTATTATCAGCTCTCTGAAGAAGGGTTGAAACCACAATCTGTTTTCTTCCACTGTTCGAAATCATCGGTTGTAAACGATCAGGTTTTTCTTGACACTGCGAACATTTTCGAGTTCTCAATAATCAGGAATCCGGAAAACAGCAACCGGACCGAGGCAGCCGATATTATCCTGCTGGATGATTTATAAACCACTGACGGTATCGGCTAGAGGGCGACTGCTCCTGTTTTTCGCCTTTTGTCCTCTTTCACCCCTTATCATTTTCTACGCGGCAGGTCACCGCAAGGAGGAATCACATGCATATAGACATGGCTCTACTTACTGATCTCGGCATTAAATGGGGTATAAAAATTATCACTGCAGTACTGATACTCCTTATCGGACACGGGCTCGTAAAATGGCTCTGCAAGCTGTTCGTCAAGGTCATGGACAAACAGCAGAGGGATATAACGTTGACCAGGTTTATCAAGAATTGTTTGTATTATGCCCTGATGGCAGCCGTTATTGTGGCGGCAGCAGGACAGATCGGCATCAATACCGCCTCTTTCCTGACCATCATCGGTGCCGCCGGTCTTGCCGTCGGTCTTGCTTTGAAAGACTCGCTCTCCAACTTTGCATCTGGTGTGATGCTGATCCTGTTCAGACCATTCAAGGTGCAAGACCTGGTAACCGTTGCCGGAGCAACCGGCGTGGTTCAGGAAATCACCATTTTCAATACCGTTCTTCATACCGGAGACAATCAGCGCAAGGTCATTCCCAACAGTGCCATTACCGGTGATGTAATCACCAATGTCAACGCCAATAAAACGAGACGGATTGATCTGGTTTACGGTATTGGCTATGACGATGATATCAAGGAAGCACGGAAAATATTTGAGACGATCGTCAATGCAGACAGCAGAATTCTCAAGGAACCAAAGCCAACGATTGCCGTCTCGGAACTTGCCGATTCTTCGGTTAACTTTGTTGTCCGCCCCTGGGTTGCTTCTGGAGATTACTGGAATGTCTTTTTTGATCTGAATGAAAAAATCAAGCTCGCTCTCGATGAGGCCGGAATTTCGATTCCGTATCCGCAGCAGGATCTTCACCTTTATCAGATAAAGGAAAACTGACGGGAGCACCCGTCAGGCATGGCTGATCAGCATAAACCGGGAGACGATATCGTTCAGGCGATCTCCCGGTTTCTTCCTTTTTTCCTGCCCGCAAGCAGAATCCGCGCGATTGAGATCCTGGGCAACGGCACTATCAACGATACCTACCGGCTGCATCTGGAGGATCAATCATCCGTTGTCTGTCAGCAGATCAATCAGACCATCTTCCCGGAACCGAGCCGGGTCGCCGACAATGTCTGGCTGGTAACCGAGCATCTCAGGAAACGAAAGCCAGCCGCAGCCTTCAGGCTGATCCAAACCATTGACGGGCTCAATTCCTATCGTGATACGTCCGGCAGAACCTGGCGTATGCTTGAGTTTATCGAAAAGAGTGTGACCTACGAAACCGTTACCTCAGAAGCACTTGCCTTCGAGGGTGGTAAGATCCTCGGCCGGTTTCACCGGCTGCTCGCTGATTTCGACCCGTCGCTGCTGACTGACCCGCTGCCGGGATTTCATGATTTACCCCGCTATTGCCATCAGTATCGTCAGGCACGGGATCAGAGTGACCCGGTCCACAGCCGGGACCTGCAATTCTGCCTTGATGAGGCTGACAGGAGGCTCAGCCAGGCCGGATTCTGGCATGAAATAAGCCGCAGAAAGGTGCTCCAGCAGCGGGTTATCCACGGTGACCCCAAGATTGCCAATATGCTCTTTGAACAGAAATCCGATGATGGTCTCATGATGATCGATCTGGACACGGTCTCAAGCGGACTGCTTACGTCTGACCTCGGCGATTGTCTGCGATCATTCTGCAATAGTGGAGGAGAACAGCATGAAGCACCAGAAGACACCCGCTTTGTCCTTGACCGCTGCAGGGCCGTTCTACTCGGATATCATCGCACCGGAGCCAGGCTCTCTGAACCGGAAAAAAGACTGATTTTTCAAGGGGTCCGATTATTAACCTATGAACTGGGACTGCGGTTTCTCACCGATCACCTTCTGGGGAACCGTTATTTCAAGGTAAGCCGTCCTGATGAAAACCTGAACAGGGCATTGTGTCAGTTTTATCTGCTCATATCAATCGAACGTCAGCAGGACGAAATCGAACGGATTTGCCTGCAGATATAGACGCCGGGAAGAATAAGCAGATGGATGTTTTTTTCTTATAATCAAGGGAAATCCTTTCCTTTTCGATATTATCGACATTCTCTTTCCGCCATCTTTCTTTCTCTTTGAACCCTGAGACTGTAGAAAGCTGACCTGTAAAATGTTCCATATAGACTGACTTCCAGTTTGCCAAGAAAGAAAACTGTGCATTAATTGGCAGTTCACAGCAGAAGATGTCCGGATAAAACGACTGGATTTTGGCTTATCATAGAAGGCACGGATGAGGATGCTTGATTGACTATGGAGATCAAATACGCAGCAAAGTCAGAGAAAAAAGAAACAAGATCTTGGTAACAATTAATATCTTATAGGACATAAACACAGGCGACGCTGAGTGTCAACGCATTGAGATTTCGATTAGTTTGTTACAAAAAAAACTGCGTACGCTGTTTCAACTATCTTCCCATTTCTAAAAGAACCATCTTCTAAACAAAACAACAACGATTTGTCGACAAAAGCAAAACAGCAACTTATGGGCAACCAGATAAAAAACTAATATTATACAAAGATATTTATTAATTTCTAAAAACATTATTCTTGATTTCCAAGGCCGATTATGGGTATAATTGTCGACATAAATCGTATTATGATTCACACGAACTTATCTGCAAATCGCACCCTAGCAATACAATATTCTGAACCTGCACATCTTGCTGCAAGCCGCAAAAAACTGAGAAGAAATCACATTATGGGTAAAAGTATTACCAGCAAAATCCTTTCCAATCATTTGATAGACGGAACACTAGAAGTAGGCGAAGAAATTGCTATAAAAATAGACCACGCTTTGATCCAGGACACAACCGGCCAATTAACTATGCTGCAATTTGAGGTAATGGACGTTGAAAAGATCAAGGTCGAGCGAGCATTAATCTATGCGGATCACAATACAATTCAGGTCGGTCCTGAGAACATGGACGACCACCTTTTTCTGTTAACAGCAGGGATGAAATACGGCCTCTTCTTTTCTCGCCCCGGAAACGGTATCTGCCACCAAGTAAATCTGGAACGTTTCTCTGTCCCTGGAAAAACTCTGTTAGGTGCCGACAGTCATACCACTACCGGTGGTGGAGGAAGTATGTTAGCGATTGGTGCTGGTGGATTAGACGTCGCTGCCGCTCTAGCCGGAAAACCGTTTTTTCTGGAAATGCCAGAAATCGTTCGTATTACACTCGAAGGACAGCTGCAACAGTGGGTATCGGCAAAAGACATTGCTCTTGAGATATTGAGAATTACAGGCGTTTCAGGTGGTAGAGGGAAGATCTTTGAATTTGCAGGTTCTGGGGTAAAAAAACTGACGGTCCCTCAGCGATCTACCATTGCCAACATGAGCATAGAAACGGGTGCTTTCACTGCAATTTTCCCTTCAGATGACATGACCCGCGACTTTTTAAAAAAACAGAGACGCGAAAATGATTGGACCCCATTACATGCGGACAGTGATGCCATTTATGATGACGAGATTCATATAAACCTTTCAACGTTGGAACCCATGATTGCTGCTCCACATTCCCCCGACAATGTATTCCCAGTCAGAGAAGCGGTTGGAATTGAAGTTGACCAGGTTGGAATTGGCTCGTGCACAAATGCCTCTCTAGAAGATCTTTCGAAAGCGAGTGCGATTCTCAAAGGCCGGACGGTGGCTGCAAACACCAGCCTCATAATCACGCCAGGTTCTCGACAAACCTTGAAAGGACTTTTTCTTTCCGGCGTATTGGGAGATCTTATTGATTCTGGAGCCCGAATTCTAGAGAATGTGTGCGGATTCTGTTGCGGCCTTGATCAATCTCCCAGAAGCGGAGGAATTTCGCTTCGTACCAGTAACCGAAACTTTCCAGGCCGCAGCGGGACCACTGATGCAGGAATTTACCTTGCAAGTCCGGAAACAGCCGCCGCCACAGCAATTACCGGGAAAATAACAGATCCCAGGACCATGGGGGAAGCGCCAATATTTGTATATCCCAAAGAATTTCCGATAGATGATCGCATGATTATCCCCCCTGCTCCAACCAACAAGGAAATACATATACATCGAGGACCAAATATTTCAAAATTGCCTTTATTTGAAAAACTTCCTCATCATATAAAAGGCATGGTACTCTTAAAAACCAAAGATAATGTAACGACAGATGATATTCTTCCGGGTGGAGCCCATATTCTAAAATTAAGAGGTAATATCCCATCTATTTCCCAATTTGTCTTTTCCAGAATTGATCCTGCTTTTGCCGAACGAGCGTTAAAAGTTGAAAATGGTTTTATTATTGGGGGTGACAATTACGGGCAGGGATCAAGTCGCGAACACGCTGCTCTCGCTCCACGTTATTTGGGGATTCGAACCATCATAGCCAAATCTTTCGCGCGAATCCACAAATCAAACCTGATCAATTTTGGGATTCTCCCGCTGGAATTCTGTGATCCAGCAGATTATGAATTAATAAACATCAATGATACTTTGCAATTATCAAACCTAATAGAATCGATAAAAAACGATCAGCCACTTACCATTAACAACTTAAGTTCGGGGGCTAAGATTGATACCAAAATGGAAATCCCTGTTCGTCTTAAAAGAACAATCATTGCCGGTGGATTATTGAACCAGATACGTGGGAACTCCCTTTAATGCAAACACGAATACCTACTGTCATAATGAGGGGCGGGACAAGCCGGGCTTTGTTTCTGATGGAGAATCATCTGCCCAAAGATTATACTATCCGAGACAAACTAATTCTGGACCTTTTCGGTAGTCCCGATCCATATAAAAGACAGATAGACGGACTCGGCGGAGCAGTATCCTCGACCAGCAAGGTAGCCATCATTGGGCCATCGAAAGATCCTCAATATGATGTTACTTACAATTTTGGTCAGGTTTCGATCGACCATCCCATAGTAGATTACCGAGGCAATTGTGGCAATATCTCGTCTGCAGTTGGCCCGTTTGCCATAGACCAAGGGCTTGTCCAGGTTGAAGAGCCTATCACCAAAGTACGCATACACCAGCTTAACACGGATAAACTTATTGTTGCCCATGTACCGGTAAAAGAAGGCCGCTTCACACATGAAGGTGAATATGAGATCAACGGTGTCCCCGGCAAAGGGAGCCAAATCGATCTGCATTTTTACAATCCCGCTGGTTCTGTAACGGGAAAACTCCTCCCTACTGACAACCCAATAGAGACAATTGATGTTCCCCACTTCGGTACCATTGAATTCTCGCTAATTGACGCAGCGAATCCGTACGTATTTGTAAAGGCCTCCGACTTCAATCTTACAGGAACAGAAATCAGCCAGATCGATCAAAGCATCAAAATCAAAGAAGCTCTGGAATTTGTCAGATGTCAAGCTGCAGTTTTATGTGGGCTTGTGGCTACCCGAGAAGAGGCTGGAATAATAAGTCAGGCCATACCTAAGATAATGATGATCGCCCCTGCACAACCCTATACAACAATAAAAAAGGATCACATCCGTAAGAACGATATCGACATTGTCATTCGAATGATTTCGATGGGGACATTGCATACGGCCATCGCCATGACAGGCGCTATTTGTTGTGCAGGGGCTGCGAAGATTCCAGGAACAATATTAAGTGAAAATACAAGAGACTCTCGTGGTCCTTTGCTTATTGGGAGTCCAAGTGGTGTTATAGATGTTAGAGCAAATGTAATAAACGATGGAAAAAAATTAAAATACATTGATGCCATGATTAGTAGAACTGCTAGGCGTATAATGGAAGGGTACGCATTTGTATCAAATCAGCATTTTTTGGCTTGTTAAGAAGCGAAAGGCCGATCACTATTGTGGAGCATAAAATTGCATAAAGACAGACACACCGTCTCTTCAGGCACAATGACTGTAGGAGAACAGCTTTTTCATAAGATCAGCCAAGATATCATAGAAGGTATTTTAAAACCATTACAAAAACTGAGCGAACCGGAATTGGCGAAGAAATATGGTACAAGCAGGGCTCCATTACGTGAAGCAATTAGTAGACTAGCAGAACGAGGAATGATTGTTATCAAGCCTCGTCAAGGGCCGAGTGTTGCAGAATTTTCCATGGAAAAGTTTATCGAAATATTTGAAATTCGTGAAGCTTTGGAAAGTCATGCTTGCCGTCTGGCAGCAGAAAGAATGACAAATAATGAATTAGCTCAGATCAGGCGTATTGTGCTATGTCATGAGAAGCTGATAAAAGCAAGCAATAAAGAAGAATACACACATCAATACAAAGATATAGACTTTCATTTCCTCATAGCAAAAGGAAGTGGCAATACATTCTTGCAAAAACTGCTTTGTGAAGATTATTATGATCTTCTTCTTGTTCACAGGAATTATCACAAATGGGTCAAAAGCAGGGGATCCCAAGCATTGAAAGATCATTTCAATATTTTAATGGCACTGGAAGAGAGAGACGGCGAGCTAGCTGAGATGCTGATGAGAAGGCATATTAAATACGCGCGGATAAGTATTAAAAAGACATACCAGGAATTTATACAAAACGGGGGAAACAAAAGGGCTCATTTATCAAACAAATCAAAAAGACACCTGCAAACATAAAAAAGTACGTAATGGAATCAATCGGTTCGGGAGCCAAAACTAAACAAAGGAGGAGCATATGAAAGTCGCAAGATTTTTTTTAATGGGAATGCTAGGATTGTTTTTGACTTCAACGGTTGCTGCATACGAAATTGAAAAGCCGGAATGCGTGGCACCAGCCAAACCAGGAGGAGGATTTGACCTTACCTGTCGAATTGCCCAAACAGGTCTTGAAGAACAAATCAGGCAAATAATGCAGGTTACATTCATGCCCGGTGGTATTGGAGCTGTAGCTTTTAACTTATTTAACACAACCAGGACCGATGACAACAATACCATCGTGGCCTTTTCATCCGGTTCCTTACTCAATATCGCAACCAAGAAATTCGGGAAATTCACAGAAAATGATGTACGCTTTCTGGCAGCTGCTGGTGCAGATTTTGGTGCAGTTATTGTTAAGGAAGACAGTGAAATCAAGACATTGGATGATTTAATGAATGCCTTTAAAGCTGATGAATCGAGCATTGTTATTGGCGCTGGTGGTACCGTAGGCAGCCAGGATTGGATGAAGGCAGCATTACTACTCAAAGCAATTGACAAGGATCCCAAGAAAATGCGTTATGTGTCTTATGACGGCGGAGGAGAAGCCATTGCCGCATTGCTTGGAGGGTCAATTCAGGTATATACAGGAGATGTCGGTGAAATGTCGTCCCATCTTGGTGCTGGCACCTTGAGAATTCTTGCTGTGATGTCACCTGAACGGCTTCCTGCACCATTTGATGTATTTCCAACAGTTAAAGAACTCGGATACGATGCAGAATGGACTATCATGCGCGGTTTCTACATGGGCAGAGATGTCTCCGATGAGGCTTATGATGCCTGGGCAGCTGCCTTCAAAGCAGCGTACAAGACAGAAACCTTTGCCAAAATTCAAAAGGAAAAGGGATTGCTTCCACTAAATAAAGCGGGAAAAGAATTTGACGACAGTGTTAAGGCAACCATTGCAAATTTGCGTAAAATTGCCAAAGAAGCAGGGTTACTTAAATAAGGCTTTTTACATGCAACGTCATTATGATAACAAGGTATCTCAATAACGGGAAACACAGCAAGTAAGGCAAATACAAACCAGAGCTGAACACGCTCCAAGAACCGATCCGCTCTGATTTCTCAATCAGAGCGGATCGGATTGAATTTTCGTAAAAATGTTATGGCTGACAAAATTTCAGGCACTATCGCTCTTACCATTTTTCTGATATACGGATTTATAGCATTTACCATTATAAAAGCGCCGTTCCAGTACGACCCCCTTGGTCCCGAGTCGTGGCCAAGAATACTTTCAGTGGTCGCAGCCCTGTGTTCTCTCTATATTATTTTTTCCCCCGATGATGAAAAATTCAAGATAACGAAAGAGGCCCTGGTTCGAGTGATTGTTGTTACTTTTATATTAGCATGTTACGCTTGGCTCTACGAGCCATTTGGCTTCATAGGGGCAACAACAGTCTTCTGTTTTATCCTTTCAAAACTGCTTGGTGCCACTTGGAAGGAATCGGTGTCTTTTGGCCTCGTTTCCGGAGTTATCGGATATTTAGTTTGTGTAAAATTGCTTAGCCTACACTTGGCAGACGGCATTTTTTCTTCAATCTTATAGGGATATCATGACGGAAGTATTAGCTGGATTATCTCAAGGTTTTGCTGTTGCACTGCAACCGGTAAACTTTTTTTACGTTATCATCGGTTGCTTTACCGGAACCCTTGTTGGAGCTTTGCCGGGGATAGGACCAATTAATGGGGTTGCAATACTGTTACCTATTGCCTACACCCTCGGATTACCTCCAGAATCAGCGTTAATTTTATTGGCTGGTATCTATTATGGTGCCGAATATGGTGGCAGAGTTTCTTCTATCCTATTGAATGTCCCGGGGGATGCAGGAGCCGTTTTTACCACCCTAGATGGCAATCCGATGGCCAAACGTGGAGAGGCTGGCAGAGCTCTTTCTCTCTCCGCGATTGCGTCCTTTATCGGCGGTTCGTTAGCAGTTGTACTGATGACGCTTTTTGGCCCCATGCTCGCTTCACTGGCAGTGAAATTTTGTCCCTCTGATTACGTTGCATTGATGGTTTTTGCCTTTGCAAGCCTATCTTCACTGATTGGAAAGAATCCTGTAAAAACGTTGCTCGGAGCAGTTATCGGCCTCATGATATCGACGATTGGTATTGACGGCAATACGGGAGTTCCCCGTTTTACTTTTGGTGTACCTGATATTTTAGCTGGCATTGATTTTCTGATTATCGTCATTGGATTATTTGGCATGGCAGAACTGTTCAGCCTCGTTGAACAGCATGTTTCTGGGAAACTAAAGGTATTGCCAATTGGCAAAAGTTTCACATCATTGAAAGATCTAGCAGAGATAAAATGGACTGTGCTACGATGCTCACTGATTGGTTTTTTTATAGGTGTATTACCTGGCACCGGCGCATCAGTGGCATCAGCGGTCGCCTATGGTACAGAAAAACGTATTGCGGGACCTGGAGGAAAAGACTTTGGAAACGGTGCTGTCAAAGGGCTTGCTGCTCCAGAAGCGGCGAATAACGGTGCTGCAGGAGGTGCGATGGTACCAATGTTGACCTTGGGGATTCCCGGTTCAGGAACCACAGCTATTTTGCTTGGAGCCCTGCTTCTTTTTAACGTGACTCCTGGTCCGCTCATGTTTGAAAATCGACCGGAGATTGCTTGGGGACTTATAGCATCAATGTATATTGGAAATTTAGCTCTTTTGGTTATCAATCTACCACTGGTTGGGCTGTTCGCAAAATTACTGACCATTCCTCAAAAATTTCTGACTCCTTTGATTGCAGTATTGGCCTTTATAGGTGTTTATTCAGTGGTAAACAATCCTTTTGATCTATATTTAATCATTGGACTTGGAATCTTTGGCTGGCTCTTAAGAAAATTACAATTTTCTTTGGCGCCAGTCATCCTTGGAGTGGTACTCGGTCATCTTTTCGAAGATAATCTCAGACGAGCGCTATCGATTTCAGCCGGCGATTGGTCAATTTTAATAAATTCACCAAGTTCAATCGTTCTGTATTGCTTAGCTTTCCTCATTGTCATCTTACCTGCTTGGTTCGGCTCAATTATGGCCGATTAGGAAATGATATCAACTTTCTGAAATAATAGGTAAAAATGTTAAAGATGCTTTCTTTTCCTGGTAAAGCAACAAAAACAATTTTGAGAAATCTTCATAAATCATGAGAAGTTAATATGAGGAACTGGAATACTGAAAAGCCACTTGTCAAGAATGAACGGAACGCATCTTCATTCAAACAAGTTATCAAACCATTATCCCCTATTCTAACCGATCCTCTTTTTCTCGATTCACAGCGAAACAAAACGTCAAAAATGACTTTCGCAGATCAGCTCAACGCCCTCAGACTTTTTTACCTAGAAGAATTTCTGCTTGACACCACTTTCAAACTCTAAAAGAAAATGATTATGTCAGAAACAGTATCACGCCAAAAGACGATATGACCAGAAACTCTTTTAGCCAAACTGTTAATATTCTTTGACTGGCTATTTCAGAACCGCAAAAAAAAACATTTCCGTTGGAGATTCATTATAATTAAGAGCATTCCACAAAAACAGTTTTTGACTTCAGGAAAGAAAAGAGACCTCCTTTTACAAACATTTTTTTGAACCTAGTCAGACTACTGTAATGGATCAGAACCATCAGCATCATCAAAGCTTTGACCAGTTATAACCAGATCTTGCTCATGTATTACATATTTTTTTTAGCCGAACAGTACAGAGTTTGTCTTTAAACAGAAAATAAGAAAAAGTTCCATAACTTCATTATTCCATGTGAGTCTGATTGTTTGATAAGCCAATGATTTCAGCAAAGAATACCTCTATTTAAAAAAATAATTCTCGAGGTTTTTAAAATGATTTTTACCAAGAATACCGCAGCCACAAAACGCAAGAGACTACAGAGCCTCATTTCCGACGGCAATCTCCATCAATTCCCCGGCGCATTCAATCCGTTGTGTGCCCAATTAATCGAAAGAAAAGGGTTTGACGGAGTCTATATTTCCGGTGCAGTTTTGTCCGCTGATCTTTGTCTGCCCGATATCGGAATTGCCACACTCACTGAATTCACCGATCGTGGCAGACAGATATCCAGAGCCACCGATCTACCAGTTATTATTGATGTCGACACCGGATTTGGAGAACCAATGAATGCTGCTCGTACCACGAGATTGATGGAGGAGGCAGGCCTTTCAGGATGCCATATAGAAGACCAGATCATGCCAAAAAGATGTGGCCATCTAGATGGTAAGAAACTGGTAGACACAGCAACGATGGTCCAACGTATTCGAGCCGCCTCTGCAGCTCGGCTGGACAGGAATTTTTGTCTCATTGCCAGAACAGACGCGCGGGCCGTGGAAGGAATTAATCGAGCAGTTGAACGTATGAAAGCCTATGTTGACGCTGGAGCAGATATGATTTTTCCCGAGGCATTAAAAAATGAACAAGAATTTGAAATCGTCCGTTCAGCAATTTCGGTGCCACTTCTTGCAAACATGACAGAATTCGGAAAAAGCCGTTTACTGAACAAATCAGAACTCAGTAATCTGGGATATAATGTAGTCATCTATCCAGTAACAACACTGCGCCTGGCAATGGGAGCAACAGATCGAGGACTTGATACAATTCTTCAGAACGGAGATCAAAATACTATGCTTGAAAACATGCAGCATCGTAGAGACTTATACGAACTTCTCCGTTATGAAGAATACAACCGTTATGATGAGCAGCTTTTTAATTTCAAAATCAACGATACCCCAAAATCATAGTTTTGGGAACCAAACCGTTTAAGGTGATTCCAGACTGGGCCAACCTCGATATGGAACAGTAAACAGAGGAGAGATCTCACGGAAGCAGAGCCGCCAGCGGACATACAGCACAACGCGGGTTATTCTTTTTACAAAACTCTTTTACCGTGGCAACAATGAGCGCATGATATTCATTAAAGAGAACCGCGTCTTCCGGCAGACAGTCCATGAACAGCTCCTGCATCGTCTGATAATCGCACTCTTCCGGGACAAGATGATGCCTTGAAAACAGACGATGGGTATAGGCATCGATCACAAAAACAGGCAGATTACCGGCATACAGCAGAATGGAATCGGCAGTCTCAGGCCCAATTCCCTTTACCGCCAGCAGGCTCTCCCGTGCTGCATCAATACCGGTCTCAAACAATCGATCGAGATCCCCGTCAAACTGCCGCTCAATCATCAGCAGCAGGTTTTTCAAGCGCCTGGCCTTCAGGTTATAATATCCGGACGCTCTGATCAACCCGGCAAGTTCCTGTTCATCAATCAGAACAAGCCGCTTTAGTGACAACAGCTTTCTCTCTTTGAGCACCGCTATCGCCTTGTCCACATTCTGCCAACTGGTATTCTGTGTCAAGACTGCTCCGACCATGACTTCAAATGGAGAATCAGCAGGCCACCAGCCCTGGGGACCATAATGGTTATAAAGGATACGGTAAATCTCCTCTATATCTTTTGAAATCCTTGACATGCGCAAAAGAACCGGTATCTAATCACCAAAACAGATGCCAATATCCCGGGCAGTAAGCACTTTATCACTGGCAAGATCCACTCTTTTTCTGTTTCTGATCGCATCGGCAATCGGCACCGCCGTCATCCGTGACGAAACGAGGGCGACCATATGATCAAAAGTCCCGGCCTCAATCATTCGAACAGCGGCAGCACCAAATCTGAGGGCCAGAAGCCGGTCAAACGTGGTCGGAGAACCGCCTCGCTGCAAATGGCCAAGGACGAGGGAGCGGGTATCTTTATCCATCCGATTTCTGATCTGCTGGGCAACCCATTCCCCAATACCGCCAAGCAGAACCTCTTGCCTGCCGAGTTCTCCTTCCCCCTTTGAGATAATCGAACCACCTTCGGCCCTTGCCCCTTCGGCGACCACAACAATGGAATAGTCCTTGTCCCGCAGCTCATTGTCCGATATCTTTTCACACACCTTCTCCAGATCGAATGGAATTTCGGGTATCAAAATGACATCCGCGCCACCGGAGATTCCCGAATAGAGTGCAATCCAGCCAGAGTCCCTTCCCATAACCTCAACCACCATCACCCGATCGTGGGATTTGGCTGTTGAATGCACCTTGTCAAGGGCATTGGTTGCCGTTGAAACAGCGGTATCGAAACCAAAGGTTCTGTCTGTCATCAGCAGATCGTTATCGATCGTTTTCGGTACCCCGATGACATTCATGCCAAGCTGGGCAAACCGATGAGCAATCTCAAGGCTGCCATCACCACCGATGGCTATATGACAATCGAAGCCCATGCGCTTGTAATTTCGCATGATCGTATCAGATATATCGATAATCTGTACCTCTCCTGCCAGATTTTTTACCGGTTTCGAAAAGGGATTTCCCTTATTGGTCGAGCCAAGGATGGTTCCACCGGCAGCATAAATTTCGGTGACATCACGGGGCATCAACCGCACCATTTCATCGATATCAAGAAAGCCGGCATACCCATTCCTGCTGCCATACACCTCCCACCCACGTTTATTGCACGCATGGACAACAGCATAAATAACCGCATTCAGTCCCGGGGCATCACCGCCACCGGTTGAGATCACCACTTTCTTCATAACACTGCTCCAGACACGGTTTTATATCTCTTTAGGTCTTTTCTTCTACTCTATCACCGAAGAATGACCCCGTAGGTTTCAACCCTGGAAATCCTACCATTATGTTTTCCTGACGTGCAAGGAAAAGATCACGACCCACGATCAGAGCGCAGTATAGGCAAACCCTGGACAGAAACGAAAAAAAGAAAGACCACACCCTCCAGTGGACAGAAAAAGGTCGTATCACCGGTAAAAGCAGGGTTCTGTAAAAAGTATCTGACTTTATCTACGATACTTTTTTACCATATTCCAAACGATTAGATAAAAAGTTATTTTATTTAATTGACTTATTAAACAGCGACACTTATGTTCTCCTGACAAAAGCTTGTTGTTCTGCGAAATCGTGTCCTCCGGACCCCTTTTCGCATAGGGTAAAATGAATTCCACGTAAAAACTCAAGGAGGTCTACATGTCTCTTACCGTTACCGACCTGGCTGTCAGTAAATTGAAAGAATATCTGAGCCAGAATAATATCAGCTCGGCACTTCGAATTGCCTTAATGCAGGGCGGCTGATCGGGCCCGTCTCTGGGTCTGGCTCTGGATGAGCCAAAAGAAAACGATACTGTTTACGATCAGGATGAACTGAAATTCCTCGTCGAGGATAGTCTTCTCGAAACCTGTGGTTCAATTAACGTCGACTATGTCGATGCAGGACCACGCTCCGGTTTTGGTATCACGTCAACAAACCCGATTGGTGGCGGAGGATGCTCTTCCTCCGGTTCCTGCGGAGGAAGTTGCGGCTAAAAACCGTTTCAATATCAGAAAGTTACAGGTGGCCTCCGGCAGGAGTGTCACCTTTTTTTTACCGAGCCGCCAAAAGGTGTGTCAAAATCTTGACACACCTTTTTTCCTCCTTATCATATCCTGAAAGACAATCATTTCTTATTTCAGAATCATAATACGAGAGAGGAATATCATGCAATTCGACAAATTTACCCTGAAATCGCAGGAGGCAATTCAGACAGCACAACAGATTGCCAGTCAGAAGAACAACCAGGAAATAACCGCTGCCCATCTGGCAAAAGCGATTCTCGAACAGCCGGATGGAGTTGTGGTACCGGTGCTCCAGAAAATGGGAATTGACCCTTCGCGGGTATTGATGGAGATCAATACCCTGATCAATTCCCTCCCCCAGGTTTCAGGAGGTGGTGCCGGACAGGTGTATATCTCTTCAGAACTGAGAAAGACCCTCGACAAAGCGTTTTCGACAGCAAACCAGATGCAGGATGAATATGTGAGCCAGGAACATATCTTTCTGGCATTTATCGAAGAGACCGGTTCAAAGCTTGGCGCACAACTCAGAGAACGGGGGATCACCGCACAGGCCTTTCTCCAGGCATTAACAACAATCAGAGGTAACCAGCGGGTTACCGACCCCTATCCGGAGGAGAAGTATCAGGCTCTGGAAAAATATGGAACAAACCTGAGTGATCGTGCCAAAAACGGAAAGCTTGATCCGGTTATCGGCCGGGATGAAGAGATCAGAAGAATCATACAGGTATTATCCCGGCGAACGAAAAACAATCCGGTGCTGATCGGCGAACCGGGAGTCGGCAAGACAGCGATCGTTGAAGGTCTCGCCCAGCGTATCGTCAACGGTGATATCCCGGCAACCCTCGATAACAAGCAGGTGATCACCCTCGATCTCGGTTCCCTGGTGGCCGGAGCCAAATATCGGGGAGAATTTGAAGATCGTCTCAAGGCCGTACTCAAAGAAGTTGAAAGCCGCAGCGGCGAAATCATCCTTTTTATTGATGAAATCCATACCCTGGTTGGTGCCGGTGCCTCAGAAGGTTCAATGGACGCATCCAACATGCTCAAACCAGCGCTTGCCCGGGGAGAACTGCATTGTATCGGGGCGACAACCCTTGATGAATACCGGAAATACATAGAGAAAGACAGCGCCCTTGAACGCAGGTTTCAACCGGTACTGGTCCAGGAACCTGACGAAGAAGACACAATAGCAATCCTTCGGGGTATCAAGGAAAAATATGAAATCCATCACGGGGTCCGCATCCAGGATGCCGCCACCGTCGCAGCCGTAACCCTGTCAAACCGTTATATCACCGATCGTTTTCTGCCAGACAAGGCAATCGATCTTATTGACGAGGCTGCATCCCGGCTTCGTATTGAGATTGACTCCATGCCCACCGAAATCGATGCATTGGAGCGTCAGAGAATCAAACTTGAAATCGAACAGGAAGCCCTGAAAAAAGAGAAGGACAAAGCGTCCAGGGAACGCCTTCAGGAGCTGCAGAAAAAACGTGCCGATCTGAACGAAAAGCTTGACGGCATGAAAGGCCAGTGGACCCTTGAACGTGAAACCATCCAACGGATCAGGGAAATAAAAGAGCGTATTGACCAGGCCCAGGTGGACGCCCAGCAGGCAGAAAGGATCGGAGAGTTGCGCACGGTTGCCGAAATCCGTTATGGGACCATGGTCGCCCTTGAAAAAGAGCTTGAGCAGGAGAACAGGAAGCTTCAGGAGATACAGGCAAAAGAGCAGATGTTAAAGGAAGAGGTCAGCGCCGAGGATATTGCCTCGGTAGTGGCGAAATGGACCTCGATTCCGGTAGACAAACTGCTCGAGGGTGAAAAAGAGAAACTGTTGCAGGCCGAAACAGAATTGCAGAAAAGAGTTATCGGGCAGAACGAGGCAATCCTGGCGGTTGCCAACGCCGTCAGACGTGCCCGTGCCGGGTTGCAGGATCCGGACAGACCGCTCGGTTCCTTTATCTTTCTCGGGCCAACCGGTGTCGGCAAAACAGAACTGGCACGTTCCCTTGCCGAGTTCCTGTTTGACAGTGAACAGGCGATGATCAGAATTGACATGTCTGAATTCATGGAAAAGCATTCGGTCGCCAGGTTGATCGGTGCCCCTCCGGGCTATGTTGGTTATGACGAGGGCGGTTACCTGACCGAAGCGGTAAGAAGACGCCCCTATTCGGTGATTCTGCTTGATGAAATAGAAAAAGCGCATCCCGACGTTTTCAACGTTCTGCTCCAGGTACTGGATGACGGCAGGATGACCGATGGAAAGGGTCGTACCGTTGATTTCAAGAACACCATATTGATCATGACCTCCAATCTGGGAAGCGACCTGATTATGAAGATGGCGGAAGAACGGTCTTCTTCTGAACGCATCAAAGGCCAGATTGAGGAGATCCTGCATCATCAGTTCAAACCTGAATTCCTGAACAGAATAGATGAAACCATTATTTTTCAGTCTCTGTCAAAGGAACATATGCTTGCCATTGTCGATGTCCAGCTCAAACGACTGGCAGACAGACTGCGCGAACACAAGCTGAAGCTGAAATTCAGCAAGGATGCGAAACACTATATCGTCTCCACCGGCTACAATCCGCTGTTTGGGGCCCGTCCTCTGAAACGGGCAATCCAGAGGAATATCGAGGACAAGCTGGCTATCGAGCTGCTTGAAGGCCGTTTCAACGAAGATGATACCATCCTTGTTGATGCTGACAGCGGCGGAATCGTTTTCACAACTGCGGACCGGCAGGCAGACCTTTTGTGACAGTACCCTCATCACCCGCTGAAGATGACCTGGCAGGTGACGCTTTCTCCTTTACCTTTTCGCCTGAATATGTTTGCATTGACCCGCCGCAAGACAAACAGGTGAACGCCACGGGAGGAAAGAGATGTCAGAATATGCCTGCCAGGTAATTATGTCGCATATCATGCTGCCGCACAATGCCAATGCAAACGGCAGTGTTCATGGCGGCGATATCATGAAATTTATTGATAACGCTGCTGGAGCGGTGGCAATGAGGCATGCCCGCACCACGGTGGTTACCGCATCAATAGACCGTCTTATCTTTCATCTTCCGGTCTTTATCGGCAATCTTCTGACCTTGAAGGCATCACTTAACGCGACCGGAAGAACATCGATGGAAATCGGCGTCCGGGTTGAGGCAGAAGATTTGAAAACCGGCGAAATCAGGCATATAGCCTCAGCCTACCTGACCTTTGTCGCGATCGATGCAGAACGGAAACCGACTCCTGTTCCGCCCTATCGGCCCCTGGGCAAAGAGGCCGAAAGAAGGAAACGTGAAGCGGCAGAAAGAAAAAACGCTCTTATTGCAAAAAAAAAGAATACGAAACCATGACAGACACCGCAGAAGAACTTACCGTCAATTATGAAGAAGATGGTCTGTTGATCGTCAAGGAACTCGACAAGGTTATCCTGTCAAAAGGCGCCTGGACGACGATACTTTTCCGTTACCAGAACTTCAACAAGGCGAGTGGCGAGTATGGCAAAGAGATGTTCACCATTCGCCGCTACCAGAAGAGACAGGGCAGCTATATTCCAAAATCTAAGTTCAATATCTCCAGTGCTGACCAGGCAAAAAAGATAATTACCGCCCTTTCCGACTGGATAAAAGAACCGTAATACAGATAGATCGTTTTATGGTCTGCAAAAAAAGCGGTCCTCTCCAGAAAACGTATTGACAATGGAGTCAGGATCAAGTAGTTTGCCGCGGTCTTTGCAGCAAGAAGTGGTGTGGTGGCGGAAGAAGCGGTGCCACGAATTATCTTGACAGGGCGAAGGCGGTGGAGTAGTATGAATGTTTCATCGCGCAACTCATTGCGCGCGCCG
>PDWJ01000488.1_pt1 | contig 117231 bp, 84 predicted proteins | sample 1430881 | NCBI WGS metagenome assembly PDWJ01 (sample SAMN01162460, study PRJNA174530) | Oral metagenome, whole genome shotgun sequencing project. | biome: Marine environment; feature: Marine mammal; material: Swab sample of the gingival sulcus; isolation source: swab sample of gingival sulcus... | reverse complement strand
AGGAGGGCGCCTGCTGGTAGCAAGCAACCGACGAGCAACAACCGCTGTGATTTCGCAGACCAGCGCAGCGACGGGAGGTAAGTTGGTCAGCGCTCTAGGTCGACAAGCCGCGATCGCTCATCGAGAGATGGGCGGGCTGTCGAGACCCACGCATCACCCGAGGCGGGCTGCCACGCACCCGGAGTTGGAGGCGCCGATGAAAACGGCCGAAGACATTGAAAGCTATCTGATCCGCATGGATGCCAACTACGACGCGGTTGGAGAGAATATCTGGGTCGTCAAAGAGAGCGGCGCAGACCTCGTCGCGTCGATCGCCGGCCCCGTGTTGGTGCTGCGCGTGAAGCTGCTCGAGCTCGACCGCGTCGAAGAGCCCCGAAAGGAGGAGTTCTTCAAGACGCTGCTGGAGCTCAACGCCTCTGAGATGCTGCACGGCGCCTATGGTCTCGAGGAGGGCGTAGTCGTCGCCACCGACGCCCTCGAGCTCGAGAACCTCGACTTCAACGAGTTTCAGGCCAGCCTCGACGACTTGACCCTCGCCGTGAGCAAGCACTACCCGGTCCTGAACAAGTTCACCCCGAAGCAGGCCGCTTAGAGAGCCGGGAGTCAACCATGGGAATCTTCTCGAGAATCGGCACCCTGTTCAAATCGAACATCAACGACATGATCTCCAAGGCGGAAGACCCGGAGAAGATGCTCAACCAGGTGCTGGTCGATATGAAGCAGCAGCTGGTGGAGGCGAAGAAGCAGGTCGCCGTCGCCATAGCCGATGAAAAACGGCTGAAGAAGCAATACGAGGACCAGGCCGCCAAGGCTGGCGATTGGGAGCGCAAGGCGATGATGGCCGTGCGCGCCGGTGATGACGAGCTGGCCCGCGAAGCTCTCGCACGTAAGGGCGAGCATGACGAGCACACCGCGACCATGGAGGCCCAGTGGACGGCCCAGAAGAACGCGGTCGACCAGCTGAAAGATCAGCTGCGGATGCTCAACGGCAAGATCGAGGAGGCCAAGCGCAAAAAGAACATCCTCATCGCCCGGAAGAAGCGCGCCGAGGCTCAGAAGACGATCCACGAGACCATGTCTGGGCTCAACGACACCTCGGCCTTCGACACCTTCGATCGGATGGCGAACAAGATCGACCAGCTCGAGGCTGAGGCCGAGGCCAACGCCGAGGTCGCTGGCGAGCTCTCCGGCGACACCCTCGAGTCGAAGTTCAAGCAGCTCGAGTCCGGCGCCGGCGCCGACCAGCAGCTGCTCGAGCTCAAGGCGAAGATGGGCATGCTGCCCGCCGCTGGGGAGACCGGCGCAGCGGGTGAGCTGCCAGCCGCCGAGGAGCCGAAGAGCGCCGTCGACTCGGAGCTCGAGGCGCTGAAGGCCAAGCTCGGCAAGGAGTAGTCGAGCCCTCGAGTGCTCGCCTTTCGGGCAGGCTCGAGTGCTCTCCCTCCATGCGGGGGCCTCCAGTTCTCTCCCTTCGGGCAGGGGCCCTCAAAGCCCCCACTCCCACGGGCCTAAGCGACCTCCGGGGTGTGCGTTGCCAAAACTCCTGCATCGCATCCTGCCGGCTCCCCTGCGCCGCAAGGTGGCCCTCTGGCCTCATCGCCAGGCAGCGCAGCGGCTCACCAGGGCCCTCCACGCGCCGCAAGCGGCTCAGCGTCGGGCCCTGGCGCAGATCGTCGAAGGCAACCAACAGACGGAGTTCGGGCGCACCCACGGCTTCGCGCGCGTCACCGGCCTGAGCGACTATGTCGCCAAGGTGCCCCTGCGGCGATATCGTGACCTCGAGCCCTACCTTCGCCGTCAGCTCGAGGGCAGCGACGAGGCCAGCGACAAGGCCGGGGTGCTCTTCGCCGGAGCCGTGGAGGCTCGGCTGCTCGACACCCGCGGAGGGCGGCGTCGCACGCTCCCCCTCTCGGCGGCCGGGCTCGCGCAGCGCCTCTGGTGCGAGCAGCTCCTCGAACACAAGGTGCTCGAGCATCGTGTACACACCTCCGGCGCGCCCTGGCTGACGCTCTTTCCCTGCACCACCCTGCCCACCGACCGGCCCCCTGCTGCAGCGGACGATCCCGCTTCGAACGCCGAGACGGCCGGAGGTAGGGAGAGCGCCGAGCAGACCGAGGCGCCCCCCAAGGTGGCTCCTGTCGCCACGGCCAGCGTGGAGGGGGTGGGGGCCCTCCCTCAGGAGCTGGTGCTCGCCCGCGCCCAGGCCGAGGTGTTGGGCAAGGCAGGCGCGCCACCTCTCCCCTTCGAGCTCTTCGCGGTCGCAGAAGAGCAGCAGCGCTTCTATCTCCTGCTGCGCCTCGGCCTCGAGCGACGCGTCAGCGTGCTCCGGGCGGCAAACCCTGGCACCCTGCTCGTCCTCGCCGAACAGGTCGAGCTGCTGGCCGATAGGCTGCTCGACGATCTGGCGGGGGGCGCGATCTCGATGCGTGAGGGCCTCCCGAAGACCATGCAGGGGCAGCTCCCCACGCAGCTGAAACCGCAGCCCAAGCGCGCCGCCGAGCTTCGGGAGCTCCGCGCGGCCCATGGGCGGCTCGAGCCGCGACACCTCTGGCCCGAGCTCGGCCTGCTGGTCTGCGATTGCGGTGGTCCCGCCCGGCTGGCCGCCGAGCGGCTACCCGATCGTTTCGGCGATCTCGCGCTCATCGACAGCGGTCATTGGGGCGCCGAGGGGATGCTTACCCTGCCGACGACTGGCGACGAAGGGGGCCTGGCGCTGCTCGAGGGGCAGCTGCTGGAGTTTCTGCCAACGAGCGATGAGGAGTCGGCTCCAACCTTACCCGCCGATGGCCTGCGCCTAGGCGAGCGCTACCTGCCAGTGTTGACCAGCCACGACGGGCTCTACCGTCTGTTACTCGACCAGATCGTCGAGGTGACCGAGATCGATGGCGGCACGCCGAGGCTGGCGCGCTGTGGGCCTAGCGAAACCCGGGTGCCCCTCGGCGAGGGCCAGCTCGAGGAGCACACCGTCCGCGAGGCGCTGCTCGAGGTCTGCCGTGAGCTCGATGTGGTGGTCAGCGGCCACACCGCCTGGTTGCAGGATCCGGACGAGGTCCTTCCGCCGCCTCAAGGTGAGACTGACGAGGAGTCTCCAGGCTTCTGGCGACGCCTCTTTGGGCGCAAGGCGAAAAAAGCCGCACCCAGCCGCGAACCAACGCTGACCTGGGCGATCGAGACCGAGCGTGGTCTCGACAAGGACGGGCTACGGAAGCTCGCCCGCGCCGCCGAGTCTGAGCTGCGGCGCTCCTGCGAGACCTACGCCAAACAGCGCGCGAACAAGGCCCTCGGGGAGGCCCGGCTCCTGCTACTACGCCCGGGCAGCTTCGCTCGCTTTACTCGCCGACGTCTTGCCGAAGGTCGTCCGGGAGGACACCTGCCGCCGCCAAACCTCCGCGAGGTGCCGCTGCGGCTCCACCCCGAGGATTTAGAGCGCCTCTGATTGGAGAGCCTCTCGAATCGTCGGCTGTGGGACCTGCGCCCGCCACCCTCACTCGAAGCGCTGCTTGGACTGCATCCGGGACACCTCGAGGTGTTGACGTTGACCCGGCTGTAAGGAGATCTCGACCTTATGGGTCGCGAAGCGTCCGTCACAGTCGAGATCGGCCCGCGCCTCCAGGGTCGCCTTGTCGCCCTTCTTGTTGCAGGTGTAGCGCCACTGATGAGCTGGGGAGTAGCTGCGAAAGCCCGCCTTGCCCAGCGCGGTCGCGGCGAGCGCCCTGGGCGGGCAGACGCCACCAGGGAGCTGGCAGCAGCGCTTCTTGGGCAGCCAGCCGGTCTTGCCGGGCGGCAGCCGCTTGTGCTTGCGGACAAAGCGCCGCAGCTGCCAGCGCAGCCCGCGGAGATCGAAACGGGCGCGGCTGGCGCGCTCGACGCGCGAGAGAACGAGCATCAGCGCCCAGAGCCCGGCGCGCGCGGCGCTGCTAGTCTGCCCGTCGTAGCGACCGGCGGAGGCCACGTCGAGGCGGCCCTCGCCGCGCAGCCAGGCGCCTTTCAAGCGAAGACGCAACGTGCCGCGCCGGAAGCTGCGCGGGAGCATCCGTAAGAGGTCGAGCTCGCGAGGAGGTAGCCTCTTGCCCGACAACGCGAAGAGCTTCGGCATCGTGGCGAGCAGCGGCGCGAGGAGATCGCCCAGCGGTAGCCGCAGCGACAGCAGCGCCCCGTCGTCTTTCTTCTTGTGGACTCCCTTCGGTGCCACCGCCTTGCCGCGAGCCAGCAACAGCGCCTGCTTCGGCGTGCCGATCACCAGCCGATCTTGGCCCCAGACCAGCGCGAGGCGCAGCTTCAGCGATGAGACCAGCGGCTCGGTGCAGCGCACGTCGATCAGCTCATAGCGCCCGAGCGTTTTGTCGTGCGCCTGCTTACGCTTCCGCACGGCGAAGGTGGTGAGGTTGGACCACATCCCGTCTCCCTGCAGCTGCCTGAGCAACCCCTCTACGACCTGCTTGGCCGCCTTGCGATCGCGCACCCCCAACACGGCCGCGACCTCGCCGCCGGCGCCCTCGGCCAGGGCGACCTCGCCGTCGAAGCCCTGCGCCAGCTGCTTGCCGTCGAGGCCGTCCTTCTTCGGGTCGAGAGAGCGAGCCAGGGCTATCGGCAGCCGCGCCCAAGCCGTCGCGACCTTACCCGCGATGGTGGCCAAGCGCGGGGGCGACGTCGGCTTGATCTGGGCGAAGGCGCGTCTGACCTCCGCGCCACCAACGCGGCCGCTGACGTGCATCCGCCGCTTATCGTCGAGGCGCCAGAAGCTGAGCAGCCCTGTGTTGCGCTCGCCGACGGTGAGCAGCCCAGACTGCGTCGAGAGCGCGGCGCGCTCTTTTGGGTCGAGGTCATCCCAGAGGCTGCCCTGCCTGGCGAGGGTCATGTGCACCACATCGCGTCGATAACCACAGAGCGCGAAGCCGCGGCTGAAACGGCAGATCGCCCGCACGCTCGCGCCCTGGCGCAGCGCGGTCAAGGGCGGCTTCGTGTTGGGCTCCGACTCCCAGTACAGCCCCTCCCCTCGACCGCGGTCATGGAGCGCGAGAATGGCGTCTTTGAACCTCGAGAGGTCGGCGACGCTATAGCCTACCACCGTCTTGTTCCGGGAGGAGCGAAGCACGACGAAAGAGGGGCCCGTCAGGCTGATGCCCCAGCGCTTCGCCTCGGCGAGATGCGTCGGCAGCAGCACGCCCACGCGACGGCCCTCGCGCTCCAGCTCCTTGAGGACCCTCTTGCCCAGCTGGTATTGCGCGAGGTGCTTCGACACCGCCATCCAGGCGGAGAAGAGCTTGCGCGTCTCGAAGGCGACGATGGAGCAGTGGAAACGTCGCTCCGAGAGCTGCGGCAGCATCTTCATCACCTGCTCGCGACTCCTGCCCCGGCGAAACGCGCTGGGCAAGGCCTTCGGGGCGGGCGTCGGCGCTGGCGTCTCGGCGCCACCGCCCGCTACGGTGCCAGGTTTGCCCCCCTGCCCCACCTTCGGCGCCCCTCGCCCCGTCTTACGCTGCCCCTTGTCGCCACATGCCACGAACACCAGCGCGAGCACCGCGACGCCTATCCAACGGGCCATCTGCATGGCGTGCATTCTATCAGAACGAGAAACGCGTCTCTCTGCGGTGGTCCGTCTCTCTGTGGTCGATGCGGCGAGATGGATGTCGCGGTGAGCTTCCCCACAAATCCGGGACCGAGCCGGGTGCTGAGCTGCCGAGCCGCTTTCGTAGGCGAAGACATGAGCCATACGGGCGGTACGGCGAACGTTCTGAGGCATAGAAAGCGGCCGGCCGTGCTGTGCCCGGCGACGGGAGGACTTTGTAGGGGTGCTCTTAGGGCTTCGTTCAACACCTCGTGACGGATGTCACTACTTTGAGATCGTTGGCGCCCCGTCGCGGGCTAGCGTCGCGAGAAACGACGCGTACTGACGCTTGGCCTCGGCGTTGTTGAACATCACGAAGTGGCCTTCGCGTCGACACCGCCCGCTGACGCAGCTCCCGCTGCACTCGCGGTCTTTGGTGCAGCTCTTGTTCTGTGAGAGCGCCTCGTACTGGATCAGGCCCGCGGTAACCGTCCCGTTTTCGACGTTGACGTTGCCCGAGGTAGGCAGGCTGCTGGCCTTCAGCCCACGGAGCTCGAGGCCGAGGACCTTGGCGAAGACGGGGCCGACGGCGGGCGCGCGCATCGCCACGGCGAGAGCCTCGGTGGTCTGCGTCGGCGTGTAGCGATCGATCAGACCCTCGGAGAGGAAGATATGCTTCGGCGCGACCCCCGGTCTCGGAGCGTAGAAGAATTGCGGCGCGTAGTTGTTCGGATCGGCCGGCTCGAGCATCTGCTGAAAGAGGTTGAGCACCGGGTGGTACTCATCGACGGGCTCTTTCAGCGCCACCTCGAGCAGCGGTCGGAGCTTGTTCGGCGCGCTCTTGTAGAGCAAGGAGAGCATCGCACCGCCACCAGCGCCGGAGAGCACGGCGCCCTTGATCTCGGGCTCCGCGGCTAAGAAAGAGGGCCCCGTCAGACCGCCCTGAGAGTGCCCGAAAAAGTAGATCCGCTGCGGATCGATCTTGGCCTGGCCAAAGTCGACGCTCGTCCCTTCGCCGGCTTTTCCCTTCATCCAGGGCACGCTGCCGAGCACCAACCCCTTGACCATCCGCAGCAGCTGGAAGTTGTCGATGCCGCCCTGCAGCACGTTCGCGACCGCGGCGTCGGGGTTGTTGAAGTTGAAAAACGCGAGCTCGACGCTGGTCCCGGCTGGCGCCCGCGGACCGTGGAGCACCTGATCGATGCCCACCACAGCCATCTTCGAGACCACCGTGCCCGCGGCGTCTTTGACCTCGGTGAGGGTCTTGGCCACTTTGTTTCGCAAAAACGTCCGGTAGTCGCCGCCGGTGCCGTGGGCGTAGAGCACCACCGGCCAGCCCGAGGCCGGTGCTTGCCCCTTCGGCACGCTGATCGCGAAACGCATCGTCTCGGTGTGTGCCACGATCGGCTCACCAGCGACGTTGCGCTCGATCCTGCCCTCGGCGAGTGTGCTGTAGGGCGCATCGCCCTGCTGAAAGTTTGGCGCCTCGTAGCTCCCTCGAAGCTCGTAAAAGGTATCGTAATCGTTGGCAACCACGAGGTCGGCGACCGTCGGTGGGGCGAGGCGCTGCACCACCTCACGAGCCTTCTCGACCACCCCCGTGGGCTCGCCCGTGGTGAACACAGCGGCACAGACCACCCCCGTCAGGTTGTGCTCGGCGATGTAGCTGCGCAGCGGCGCATACACCTCATGGGCCTTGTCGAGGCGTGCGTCGCGCGGCTTATCGGCCTTCAGCAGCGGCGCGAAGTCGGCGTCCGCCTGCACGGAGACGTCGTCTTCGTTGAGCACGCCTTCGGTCACGACCACGGCGTAGCGTGTCTTTGGCAGCAGCACGAAGCCATGCACGGGGAGCACCGCCAAGAGGTTCTCGCCCGCGTAGTGCCCCGCTGCCGCCGTAAACTTGAACGTCAAAGGCACCCGCTGGCCATACTCTGGCGAGCTCTTGTCGAGGTTGATCCAGAACACGGAGGCCCCCGGCTCGAGAGAGGCCTGCGGCGTCGCCGGCAACGAAGCCACGCTCAGCGGGCCGGAGAAGCGAAAGAACGCGCCGGCGTTGGTCGAGAACCCGGCCAAGCCATTTCGCGCGACGACGTCAAGGTAGTGCTGGATCAGCCCCGGTTGACCGGCCCCGAGCTGCGCCAGATCGATCTTCCCCTCCGGCGTGACGCGAAGGTCGTTGGGATAGGGCAGCGCGTAGAGATCCGTCTCCCCCGAGACCGGCATCGTGAACAGCGCGATGGACGGCTCAACGATCTCGTCCTCGCAGCCGACGTTCAGCACGCCCAACAAGGCGACAAGCAGGATCCCGAGCGTCACTCGACGTACCCGAGAGGTTGGGGTGGGGGGGCGGCTGGCGGATCGACCTTGATGAGCATACATGAGTCGTATCCTAGCGCATTTGACCCCCTCGACGGTCTCCTCTGATTCGCGATCCGGCGAACTCTCTGAGGCGAGAAGCCGCCGCTCAAAAACGGCCGCGGAAGAGCAACGAAGCGCCGGTCGGGCCCAGCCCGAGCGCGAGGCCTCCCGATGTCTTCGACGTCTTGTCGCTCCGTCGCCCCGCCGCTCTGGCGGGCTCGCTGCGGTAGTAGTGGATCAGCAGACCAGCGCCGACGGTCAGGGCTGCCCCAGCGCCAAGGAGCGCGAGGCCAGGAGCCAGCGTCTCGCGGCGATCCTCGCACGCCCCTCGAGGGCAGCCCTCGTCCAGGGCCAAGGTGACCACGCCGGCTGCGAGCACGGCCACGGCGGCACCGGCGGCGAGCCACGCGGGCAGCCCGACCTCACCCGGGGGAGGCGGCGGCGCAGGGCGGCGCGCGGCAGCTCGGCGCGCGATAGCGTTCGTTATGAGCAGCCGCCGCCCCGCGTACACATTGACCTGGCCACGCCGGCGCCAACCCTCGGCGCGCAGCTCGAGGCGATGCCGGCCAGGCGCGACGAGCCGCTCCAGAGGGGCCTTGCCCAGCGGCACACCGTCGAGCCAGACCTCGACGCCCCGCCGCGTCGGCGCGATCACGATCCGCCCCTGGGTTGCGACCACACGCTGGGCCCGCTGCACCAGCTGCTCGACAGCCTGCTCAACGGCGCTGCCCACCTCGGCGAAGGTACACACGTCGCAGCGGCGCGTGACCTGGGCCAGGGTCACGCCGCTCGGCGCGTCGATCACGGAGAAGAGCAGATCGTAGCTGTTGCCCGTTGCGCTGACACCGCCGGTGATCAGCCGCTCGGCGCCAAAGGCGCGCCCGAGCTTGGCCAGACAGGGCCCCGAGGTGCAGCCGATGGGTGGGGCCCTGTGGCCCGCCGCGACCAGCTCGCAGCCCCGGCGCGTCAACGCCGCCCGGAGCCGCTGATCGACCTGAGCGCGCACGGCCGCGGGAGTCTCTTTCGCGGTGGGCCTGCCTGCCTTCGCGGTGGGCCTGCCTGCCTTCGCGGTGGGCCTGCCTGCCTTCGCGGTGGGCCTGCCTGCCTTCGCGGTGGGCCTGCCTGCTTTCGCGGTGGGCCTGCCTGCTTTCGCGGTGGGCCTACCTGTGGCCCAGCTCGGCGTCTTTAGGCCCTCTGCAACCTGAGCGCGAACCCCAGCCGTGACTATCAACACGAGCGTGAGGATCAGCGCACGCAGGCACGCGCGCATCAGCGCTCGAGATCGTTGAGCAGACGCTTCATCAGACCGTCTACCATCAAGTTGCGCTGGTCTTCGGTCAGCCGACCGTCGCGATGATCTGACTGGAGCTTCTCGTAGTCGACTCGGGACTGGGCGACCAGCTCACGATAGCGACCGATCTTGCTCGAGACCTCCTGCCTATTTCGCACGAAGTAGGCGATCAAAGAGGCCGCCGTGCCAGCAGCGAGCAAGATGCCAAGCGGCCCCGAGAGGGCATACTTGAGCCCCACCCGAAGCGCGACGACGCCGACCGCGCCGATGGCCAGGCGCTTGAGGTTGGAGCGATTGCGCACGGCATCCATCGCGAGCGAGGTGACCTCGCCCGAGGCGATGATCAGAGCGATGAAGCTGCCTTTGTGCTGCTTGCCCGTCGAGTCGTAAAACTCGTAAATAACCCCGCGCAGGAAGTCGTCGAAGTTGGTGTAGATCTTTTGGTCTTCCGTGGACTTGACGTCTTCTTCGGCCATCGCGGGGAGCTCCTACACGACTACTATTGGCGTTGTCCGTAGGCTAGTACGGCCTGCCGACGGTGGCAATGGAGAGCCGACCTGCGCCGGTGTGGCGCGACATCAACATCGTGGTCTCGACTGCGGTATAACGTAGCGTGTTGATTCAGGAGACCTGTATGCGAACGAGAGCTCTGGGAGTCGGCCTGCTGATCGCGTCGACCTGGCTGGTCTGGGCACCCCCCGCGAACGCGGCGGGGCTGAAAGATGCGCGCGCGCTGCTGACCAAGGGCGACTACGCCAAGGCCGAGCCCGCGCTCCGGAAGCTCGGGCGCAAGGGTGCCCTCGACCTGGCTCGGCTCTACCTCGAGACGGGACGCCACGGCGCCGCGATCAAGGCTGCCCGCCGCGCCGCGACGGGCAAGCGGCGCGTACGAGCGCTGACCCTGGTGGCCGAGGCTCAGCGGGCCGCGGGGAAGCCAGTCGCCGCCCGCAAGACCCTGGAGCCCTTGATCAAGAAGAAGGGCAAAGACACCTACCGCGCGCGGATTCAGCTCGGCCTGGTCTACCGCGAGCTGGGCCAGCTCGTCTCGGCCAAAGGTATCTTCGACGGCTTCTATGACGACTATGGCAACGACACAATCGACAAGAAGTCGGCAGCGCAGCTGACCTACGTCGCGATGGCCTGCCGCTACTCGGACAACTACAGAGACGCCCACGATACCCTGCGCGACGCGCTGAAGATCGACGACACCTTCGTCGAGGCCTGGAACGAGCTGGGCGAGATCTCGCTGGAGAAGTACCAGGCTGGCCACGCGGAGCAGCACTTCCTCGAGGTCTTGAAGCGCAACCCCAACAACCTGCGCGCGCTGATCGGCATGGCGCGGGTGAAGAAGGTCCAGACCAACCGCGAAAAGCCGCTGTTGAAGCTGCTGCGGCGGATCCGTAAGGTCGACCCGAAGAGCGTCGACGCCGACGCCCTCGAGGCGGCGATGCTGATCGACAACGACGCCAACGACCAGGCCGAGACGCTGCTGAGGAAGGCGCTCGCGCGATCGCCGAGGCACCTCGAGTCGCTGGCCGTGCTCGCCGCGAGCCGCTTCTTGCGCGACGACCTCGCGGGCTTTCGCAAGCTCGAGGCCAAGGTGCTCAAGCTCTCGCCGAAGCATACGCTCTTCTATCGTCGCGTGATCCGCCTCGCCGTACGCAAGCACCGCTACAAGGAGGCGATCAACCTCGGCAAGAAGGCGGTAAAGATTAACCCCGAGGACTGGTACGCCCTGGCCCAGATCGGCATGAACTATCTGCGCCTGACCAACGAGAAGGAGGGGCTCTCATACCTCAAGCAGGCCTGGCAGGGCGATAAGTTCAACGTCCGCACCTTTAACCTGCTCAACCTCTGGGACGACGTGCTGAGCAAGAGCTACGCCTTCGCTCGCTCGAGACACTTCCGGCTGCGGGCCCATAAGAAAGAGCTCGCGGTGCTGGCGCGCACGGTGCTGCCGTTGATGGAGGAGGGCTTCAAGCTGTATCGCAAGAAGTATGGCTTCACCCCGAAGCTGCCGATCGCGATCGAGCTCTACAAGAACCCGAGCCACTTCGCCGTGCGCACCTTCGGCCTACCGCCGGACCCGGGCGCCATCGGTGGCGTCTGCTTCGGACGGCTGATCACGTCGATGTCGCCCTCGCTGCGGCGCTTCAACTGGGGCCAGGTGCTCTGGCACGAGCTGAACCACGTCTTTACCGTCGAGCTCTCGCGCCACCGCGTGCCACGCTGGCTCACCGAGGGGTTGGCAGTGATGGAGCCGATGCTGCGCCGCCCTGAGTGGAAGCGCAAGAACGATCACGACGTGTATGCCGCGCTGAAGGCCAACCGCCTCACGCCGCTGGGCGCGATGAACACGGCCTTTACTCGTCAGGGCCTAAGGGGCGTGCTGGTGGCCTACTACCAAGGCGGGCTGCTGGCGCGCTATTTCGTCAACACCTACGGCCTGCCCAAGATGCGACGAGCGCTGAAGCTCTATGCCAAAGGAGAGCGCTCGGCGCAGATCTTTCCGAAGGTCTACGGCAAGCCGATCGCTCAGCTCGACGCTGAGTTCCGCGCCGGTGAGCTCAAGCGATTGAGCCACTATGGCAAGAGCTACTACCTCGACATGGAGCGCTACGCCAAGCTCGAGACCTGGCAGAGAGCGGCCAAGGCCAAGCCCAAAGACCCACAAGCGCAGGCCGACCTCGCGGCCGCCTACGACTACCACCGCAAGGGCAAGCTGCTGCGAGCGCAGATCTCAAGACTCGAGCAGCTGGCGCCCAACAACAAGACCGCCTTGGTGGTGCGGATCCGCTGGGCGCGGCATCAGGGCAAGCAAGGTCAGGCGGAGAAGCTGATCAAGCAGCTGATCGCCGTCGGCGGTGATGGCTACTTCGCCCGCTACTCGCTCGGCCGCGTGCTGCTGAGCCAGAAGAAGACGACCGAGGCGGCTTGGGAGATGGACAAGGCCAAGCGCTTCGATCCAGAGCGCAAGGCGCCCTACCAGGCGATGGCCAACGCCTACCACCAGCAACGGAAGACCAAGGAGCTGATCGTCGAGCTGAAGGGCGTCGCCGATCGCAACCAGCAGAACTTTCGCACGGTCAGCCAGCTGGTCTCGCTGCTCGCCGACAGCAAGGATTGGGCGGGCGTCCGCACGTATGGCCAGATGGCCTACTACATCTACCCGGTGTCGGCGAAGCTCCATGGCATGATGGCGACGGCCTATGAAAACCCCGCGCCGAAGGCCAACCTCAAGCGCGCGATCTGGCACCTCGAGACGGCGCTGCTCTGCCAGCCAAAGGACCCCAAGGCTATTCATGGTCGGCTGGCGACGCTCTACAGCAAGAGCGGCCAACGCGCCAAAGCGGCGAAGCATCGCGCCAAGTCCAAATAGCGCAAGGAAGCGAGCTCAGGCGAGCACGCCCGTTCAGAGATGCCCCGTCCGGTACACGCCCGTCTGGTGGACGCCCGTCTGGTAGACGCCCGTCCGGTAGACGCCCTGAAGAAGCTCAGAAGTTGAGGTTGAAGCCGAGGTGAGCGCCCTGTGGGCCGACGCTCGGGGAGACGTTCCACTTGAGCTTCGTGATGCGCTCGGGCAGCTTGATCTTGTCGCCGAAGCGGTCGACGTCGGCAGCAGCGACGTCGGTGTCATCGCTGGTGCTGTCCTCATCGTCGCTACCGAGGTAGGCCTTGTAGAAGAAGAACGCGGCCACCAGCGCGGCGGCAGCGATGCCGCCGATCAACACGTTCTGGAGCGTCGCCGCCGACTCGCCTTTCGCACAGATGTCGGTTAGCGTTTGGTTGTTGACGAGACCGCAGCCCTGCTTGGCATCCTGCGAGTTGAGGTCGAGCAGCTCGGCTTCCTTGTCCTTGACCAGGTTGTTGACCCGAGTGCCGTTGACGATCAGCCCGACGCCGACGCCGACGACCGCGGCGGTGGCGATGTAAAACGCGACCTTCCAGCCCGTGCGGCTCTTCTTGCCCTTCTTGAGCACTGGAGATGGCAGCTTCGTGTCGCCGCCACCACTACCGCCGGCGCCCTTGTCGATCAGCTCCAGCGACGCCGTTAGCGGCAGGGTCTCGCCGGCGCCTAGCGTGACGCGCTTGACCCACGCGCGATAGCCATCGCGCCGCACCTGGAGCGTATGGCTCCCAGCGCTGACCTGCATATCGAGCCCCTGGTCGTTGATCGGGCCCATCGCGCGGCCATCGAGCAGCACCTCGGCGCCGCTGACGGTGCTCGTGAGCTTGATCGTCCCGATCTGCCGCGGGAGCAGAAGGCCGACCACCTTGCGCAGCGAGGCCTCCGGGTCTTTGGCCAGCGAGGCCTCGTCGAAGCGACGGCGCCCCTTGGCCAGCTTGCCGGTCGCCACATCGAGCAATGCGAGCTTGAGGACGTAGCCACCCTTGTCCTTGAGCAACGTGCCCCAAAGCAGCTTGTCGGCCTTGAGGCGCGTACCGACCTTGGCCATACACGTGGCGGATTCGTTGATGCAGCCGAAGACCAGCTTGATCTCGACCAGCGATTTTCCCTGCACACGCGTGTAGCCGGCCTCCTTGAGGTGGGTGCCCAACGCCGCCGAGCAGCGTTGGGCGAGCTCCGGCGGCGCACCGCCAGCAGACTGTACGCCAAGTACGGCGACCTTGGGCTGTGCGCCAGCGACCGACGCGAAGGTAAGCGCGACCAGCGCCCCGAAGGCGACGGTGATGGTTCGCGAGGGGCGTGACGCCCTGATCATGAGCAGTCCTCCGACGATGCGTTCAACCGCGAATTATAGGCGCACTTTCGGTGGGATCCCAAGGACCAAGGAGAGGCGGCGGGGAAGCGGCGTGGGCGCGAACGGCGCGGTCAGAAGTAGAAGTTGATCGAGAGCTGCCCGCCAGCGCTGGTGCTCACCCCAAAGCTGATCTGGCCCTCTTCTCCTGCCTTCTGGTACTGGAAGCCGATGCCAAAGAAGTACTGAGCGATGAAGCTCACGCGATCGCCCCAGTAGTACTCGACACCCAGGGTCGGCAGCAGGGTCAGCCCGACGCTCCAGTTTCGGCCGCCCGAGGGGTTACCGTAGTCGAAGACGCCGTAGCCGCCGAGGAAGGGCGAGATGCGGCGCCAAATGCGGAAGTGATACTCGAGGCCGCCACCGAGGCGAACGCCGATGTTGGCCATCGCGTTGTCGTCGCCCGGAGGATCGACGAGGTTGGTGCCAAAGCCAAAAAAGAGGGGGATAATCACGTTCTCGCTGCGGACCATCCGCATGCCGATCTGGGTCACCACCAAGGTCCCCGTGTTCGCGACAGCCGAGTTGGTGTGACTCATCGTCGCCAACCCACCGAAGGTGAACTGCATGCCCCACAGCCCGGAGGCGGCGCGGACGACCGGGTTGTCGCCGTCCGCGGCCTTGGCCTCGGCCTGTGCCGGCGAGCTCATCGCCAAGATTAGCGCGGCGCCGAGCATCCCGACGGCGGCCACGACTCGCTGCGCTCGCGCGCGACCTCGAAGCACGAAGAAGTTGGTCTGCATCTGCATCATCCCCTCGTCGTTCGTTCGGTCTTCCGACCGATAGATTCATGGATCGGCACGAAAGTGCTTCGCCCGGATCCGATTGCGCCTCGTTTGGAGCGCCATGTTAGCCCTGGCCCGAGAAGCGCCAAAAAAAATGACATAGTGGCTGCGTAAGAGGCTGGTATCCCTGTGGCTTTCGCCCAAGCTTGCTTGTACTAGGAGTCGGCCGATTCTGCTACGATGGCGCCGTGGGCGACGCTTCGGAAAGCCAGGCGACACGCATCCGGCTGTTGATTGTCGAAGATCAGCTGCGAATCCTCGACCGTCAACGCAAGCTCCTCGACGGCTACCCCGATGAGCTCGAGATCGTGGGCACGGCGCGCAACGGTCGCGACGCGGTGGATCTCTGTGAAGCGCATCAGCCAGACGTCGTGCTGCTCGACCTCGGCTTGCCAGATATCGACGGCATCGAGGTCACGCGACGCATCCGCAAGCGCTGGCCGGACACGGAGATCCTGATCTTCACCATCTTCGACGAGGAGGCCCGTGTCCTCGACGCCGTTCGCGCCGGCGCCAGCGGCTATCTGCTCAAGGGAGCCCCCGCGGCCCGCATCGTCGAAGCGCTGCGTGACGTCCATCAGGGGGGGAGCGTGATCCAGCCCCAGCTGGCCCGAGCGTTGCTGCGGCGCTTTCAGCCGCCAACTGCGCCAGAAGCCGCGCTGACCCCCCGAGAGACCGAGATCCTGACGCTGATCGCGAAGGGCCTCTCCAACCGCCGCGCCGCCGAGGTGCTCGAGCTCAGCCGCGCGACGGTGAGAACCCACCTCGAGCACATCTACGCCAAGCTCGACGTCTCGAACCGCACAGAAGCGGTCACCGAGGCGATCCGCCGGGGCATCATCGAGCCGTAAGAGCCCCCTACGGATTCGAAGACGAGCCGTGTGCCGAGCTGCCGAGCCGATTTCGTCGCTCTCTTTGGGGTCTTCGGCTGACCACCCCGGGGCTTTCGGTGGGTGAGGGTCTACACTCGCGCGAGGCAGAGTGACGCCGCGTGGAGCGCGACGACGAGGGTGACGAAGATCGCGCGGGCGACAGGCGGGCTGACGCCGGGGAGCCACATCCGGATGTCGCCGCTCTTACACGAGGGCAAACAGTCACCACAGAGGGTGCAGCTGAGCCCAACACGCTTGGCCGCGAGGCGCTCGGGGCCGAGGGCGTCGTAGCGACAGGCGAGGGTGCAGCGCCCACAGGCGGTGCACCCCTCGCTGATCCGCAACCGAAAGGGCGAGATCTTGCCCAATAGGTTGGCGACGAGGCCGAGGGGGCAGTAGAGCGCGCAGTGGACCATCGCGCCTCTGTGGCGTGAGATGACCAGCATCAACCCCACACCGACCAGGCCGAAGAGCAGCGCAAGGGAGCCGGCGAGCAGCGGCGACGCGCCGAGGCGACCGAGGCCGTAGGCCACCCCCATCAGCGCGACGAGCAGGGCGACACGGGCGGGCAAGCTCCAGCGAGGCAAGGCGCGGGGGCGCCTCGGCCCCAGCTGCGCAGCGAGGTTATCCCAGGCGCCAAGGTAGCAGATGTGGCTGCACCAGGCGGGCCCGACCAGGACCAGCGTCGAGAGGAAGAGCGCCAGCATGAAGAAATGGCCGCCGCGGTAGAGCGGGCCACCGAGGATCAGCGCGGGGATTGGGAAATGGAGGACACCAGGGCGCATCAAGAAGCGCACGTCGGCGAGCAGACCGAGCGCTAGCTGCACGAAGAAGACGATCGAAAAGAGGGTCCAGATCCGCCGACGCCAGCGGGCGGCCTCTGCCGAGAGCAGCTTCTCGGCGGCGAAGCCCGCGTAGAGCGCGGCCGCCAAGACCTGCAGCCAACCGAAGCCCGGCCAGAAGCGCTCGGCGAGCAGCATCGGACGCGGGACCTTCAGCTGAACCATGGCGAGAAGCGCCGCCGTGAGCAGGGCAGCGAACGCTGGCGCCCAGACGAAAGCGCCCGTCCGCGGCTCGGTCAAGCGCCTGAGCACACCCACGCGGAGCAGCAGCGGTGAGAGCGCTGTGAGCGCCGTGACGCCGCCGAGGATCAACGCCAGGCGCCCCCAGGGCTGGCCGATTGAGAGCCGCACGCGGACAAAGAGGATCGCGGTGTTCGCCCAGACCACGGCGCCCGCGAGGAGCCCCAAGGTCAGCACGCGACCAATCCAGGCCCGGCCGAGCAAGAGCGCCCAAGGCGCGATGCCGATCGCCACCGCGGCGCCGAGCTGGCCGCGGCGCAGGAAGTGAGCGGCGAGAACGAGAGCGATGAGCTGCAGCCCCAGCGCGGCGGCGGCGCTGCCCACGCCGGTCAACAGCGACGACGACGCATCTCGTTCACAGCCCACAAATGGAGCATTAGCGTACCCCTTTATATCTTTCAAGCACCAGTCAGACCATTCATCACCTGCCTCCGCTATGGTCCACAGCGATGGCTCCCCGACGCCACCCAGCGTGGTCTCGCCCCCGACTCGTTCGACTATCTCGAGAGCTTCCCCACACACTCGGGACCGAGCCGGGCGCCGAGCTGCCGCGCCGCTTTCGTAGTGAAAGAAACGATCCATAGTGGCATAGAAAGCGGCCGGCAGTGCTATGCCCGGCGACGGGAGGGATTTGTAGGGGTGCTCTCGAGGTGAGCGCTAACAACGAATGGGCTCCCCTGCGCTGCGGGCTTGTCTCTCGACCGACGGCATCCGCGCTCGAGGGTAGGGCCTGCGCGAGCGGCCTGTAAAACGAGCGCTGCGTAGGAAGGGCGCGAAGGGCTCTCGTGAGGGCTGCTAGACTGACAGGATGAACGCACAGGAGACCCACGTCTACCCCAGCCGCCGCCTCGCCCAAGGGAAGGCCAAGAGCTGTCGGCGCTGCGCCACGCCAGCGCTGCTCCCCTTCGACAAGGTACGCTTCGAGCTCGAAGAGACGGTGGTGCAGGTGCGGCCCGACTCTCGCCCGATCTCGTATCAACTCGAGAGCACCCCTACACACTCCTCCTTTCGCCAGCGGTGCTGTGCTCGGCGACGAAAGGAATCTACGGGGAGCTCTAAAGAGATGTCGACGGCGCTTCCCGGCGGCTGTCGCAGCGATGGCTTCCTCGACACGCTGCGCGGCGGCGCGGGTCATCCCGTGGTTGTCGAGAGGACCGCGCCGAAAGCCCACAGCGCATGACTCTTCAGAGACCGCCCAGCGCTCGAGCAGAGCCCGAGTTTCGCGACCACTGCGTCAGCTGCTCCTGCTGCGTGGCTCGCTGTCCCCATCAGGCGCTCGCGCTCGACGACGACGACCTGCCACACCTCCCCGACGTCTCGACCTGCAAGCTCTGCCTGGTCTGCAGCAGCTGCTGCCCGACCCCAGCGCTGCGCTCGCTGACCAAAAGGGAAGCCCTGCGGCTTCGCGCGCGTAAGTCGATGGACGAGCAGAGCGCTTGAGCTATGGTAGCCACCATGTTGACTCGATTGATCGTGGCGGCGGTGACACTGAGCTGTCTGCCGACGCCGGCGCTGGCCACGCCGAGCAAAGACACGGCCGCCAAGACCACCCCGACGCGCGAGGCCAAGCCACGGCTCGAGCTCTTCGCCTCACCGCAGCTGATCGACGTGCTGCTACCGGTGACACAGCAGCGCTATACGACCCTGCCCGCGATCGACGCGCTCTTTGCCAGGCTCCAAAAAGACGGCGACGCCTATTGTGAGCGCCGCTGGCGGCTCCGCAAGGCGCTGCCGCGCCCCTTCATCGCCGACAAGCACCGACGGAAGATGATTCGCGGGGGTCGTCGCAGCCTGCCGGCGATGATCGCTGGCTGCTGGAACTTCTTCACCATGAACGATCTGCGTCCGGATCGCGGGATGAAGCTGGTGGCCAAGCTCTTCCCCAAGTCCCAATTCGACTGTATGAGCGTCGGGCTGATGCAGGGCTACCTGATGGACCAGCACCTGAAGTGCCAACGGCTCTCGATGCTCGACATCGACTGGCGGATCCTCGAGGCTCATCGCCAGCTGCTCGGCCTCTTCGCCAAGGGCGCCCTCGACGGCGCGCCGCCACCGCCGCGGAAGCGTCCCCACAAGCTCGGCGCCAAGCCCGCTCCCGTCCAAGGAAAGCAGCTCGTCGATCAGCTGCGCGCGCTGAAGCTCTCCTGGGTCCAGTACAATCCCCCCGGCAAGGTGAAGCTCCCAATCCCCAGGCGAGGCGTCCCAGGGTCGCTGAAGCTGATCTGCAGCCGGCGGGAGAGCCGGCGCTGCGCCGCGGCGATCGAGGCCTTTCAGCGCCGCTACACCCCCGCGCGATTGGTCACGTTGCAGCTCGCCGGGCTGCATCAGCTGCGCTACGTCACACCGGAACACGATCGTGTCGCTGTGATCTTCCTGTCCAACGCGATGGACCCGCAGTACCACAGCTGGCGCGACTCCAAGGAGCTGCGCCGCCGAATGAGAGAGCAGATGAAGCCAGGTCAACGCGCCGTGATCGTGCATCATGTCGGCGGCGGCTACACCTTCGGCCTCTACCAGCTGAAGCGCAGCGCCAAGCGGCTGCACATCACCACGCTCTGCAAAGACCCCTTCGAGCGCGCCAACCGCCGCCAGTGGATCCCCTACGAGATCTACCTCGACAAGCTCAGCCGCAACCGCAACCGCAAGATCCCCTCCTGCAAGAAGCTCCTACGCCGTCACCGAATCCCATGATAGCTGAGTCCCATGGTACCGATAGGGTAGCTCTTGACGCTCCTCGCGCTTTAGACTAAAAGAGTACTCGAATGCTCCTATTTGTCGCGACGGTCAATGGGAACGCATGAGGAGAAGTCCATGAGCGAGCAAAACGACAAACCCAACACCCTTAACAAGCCTGGCAAGCTCGACCCCAGCACCGTCTACCCGCTGGCCTCACTGGTCGAGTATGGAGAGGACGCCGTCGTCAGCCGAACCCTCGCCAAGGGCAAGGTCGGCACCCTCACAGTCTTCGCCTTCGACGCTGGCCAGGAGCTCTCCGAACACTCAGCTCCCTTTGACGCCTGGGTCCAGGTCCTCGAAGGCGAGGTCACCTTGACCATCGGCGGCGAGCCCTATAGCGCGAGCGCTGACCAACTTACCTCCCGTCGCCGCGCTGGTCTGCGAAATCACAGCGGTTGTTGCTCGTCGGTTGCTTGCTACCAGCAGGCGCCCTCCTCGCTTCTACGCTGTGATTCCGCATCCTTCGCGCAGCCCGGTCCGGTAAGCTGATCAGCGCTCTAGAGCGGCGATAAAGAGAGCGATATGGTGACGACGATCCCTCCAGGCATCGAGCCGACGCAGACGTTGTTCGCGATCACCGAGCGCTACCCAGCGACGTTGGCGGTGCTGATCGAGAACGGCTTTCCCAAGCTGCGAGACCCAACCAAGCGCGCCAAACAAGGCAAGGCGTTGACCCTCGCCGCGGCAGCGCAGCTCAGGGGGATCGACGTCGCGATGCTACAAGGCAAGCTCGCCGCGGCGATCACCGACGACGTCGGCGAGCAAGACGCGACCCTCGCCGAGGGCAACGCGGGCGTCACGCTCTTTCCCAAGGGCGATCTCCGCGTCTCCGGGCTGCTCCCCTGCCCTGTACGGATCCCGATCCTCGAGGCGATCAGCGCCCTCGGGCGCGAGCTCGAGGCCGAGGACGGCACGCGACTGGGCCACAGCCTCGCCGCCGCGTCGGTGGGCGCCGATGGCCTCCTGGCGCAGATCGCCGGGGTCGACGACGTGGCCGAGCTGCCCGACGTCTTCGTCTCGGCAGGCTTCGAGAGCTTCTTCGACCGCCGCGCCTTGGCGCGCTTCAAAGACGCCGGCGCCTTCATCGACGTTGGGCCCGCTGAGGTCAACGCAGACTTCGCCGACCTCCCGGTGAAAGATCCCGATGGCCACTTCACGATGATCGCCGTCGTGCCCGCGGTCTTCGTCGTCAACCATACGGTGCTCGGTGACCTACCCGCGCCGCGGAGCTTCGAGGCGCTCCTCGAGCCGCGCTACACCGACAAGGTCGCGCTGCCCGTAGGCGACTTCGATCTCTTCAACGCCCTGCTGCTCGACCTCCGCGAGCGCTACGGCGACGACGCCGTCGAGGCGCTAGCCGGCAACATGGTCGCCGCCCTGCATCCCTCACAGACCGTCGGCCGCTTCGCCGGCCGGCAACCTGCTCGCCCCGCCGTCTCCGTTGTCCCCTGGTTCTTCTCGCGGATGACCCTCGGCACCAAGCATATGGAGATGGTCTGGCCCGAAGATGGCGCCGTGCTCAGCCCGATCTTCGCGCTGGTTCGCGCCGATGGGCATCGCCACGCCCGCCGCGCTGGCGAGATCTTCGCCTCGAAGGCGATTGGCGAGGTCCTCGCCCATAAGGGCCTCTTTCCCTCGCTGCATCCCGAGGTAGACAATCGGCTGCCTGAGGGCGCGCGCTTCTCTTGGCTCGGCTGGGAGTATGTCCACAAGCATGACATCGGCGCGCTGATCCCACAGGTCCGCGACCGCTTCGAAGCCAAGGTCGCGGCCTGCGCGGCCGAGTCCAGCGAGGCGAGCGGCGAGGAGGCATAGCCGTGAAGCTCGTCACCGTCTCTGGGCCACCCTCGGTGGGCAAGACCGCGGTGATCCTCCGCGCGGCGGAGCACCTGCGAACGCAGGCACTAGCCCTCGGCGTGGTGAAGTTCGACTGCCTGGCCACAGACGATGATCAGGTCTACGAGCGCTACGGGATCCCCGTTCGGAAGGGCCTCTCCGGGGCGCTCTGCCCCGACCATTATTTTGTCAGCAACATCGAAGAGGTCGTGCGCTGGGGCGCAGGCGAGGGCCTCGACGTGCTCTTCTCGGAGAGCGCCGGGCTCTGCAACCGCTGCTCCCCCTACATCGACGATGTGCGAGCGGTCTGCGTGATCGACAACCTCGCTGGCGTAACGGCGCCAAAGAAGATCGGCCCGATGCTGCGCTCGGCGGATCTGGTGGTGATCACCAAGGGCGACATCGTCTCGCAGGCCGAGCGCGAGGTCTTCGCCCGCGCCGTGACCCGCGCCAACCCCAAGGCGAAGGTGATGCACGTCAACGGCATCACCGGCCAGGGCGCCTCCGAGCTGGCGACGCTGCTCATCGGCGGCGCCGACACGGAGACGGTCGTGGGCTCCAAGCTGCGCTTCTCGATGCCCGCGGCACTCTGCTCCTACTGCCTCGGTGAGACCCGCATCGGCGAAGACTACCAGCAGGGCAACGTGCGCAAGATCGACCTCGCGCCGCGGAAGCGGCCGAGCAAGCCGGGGCGACCGCCGAAGAGCGAGGCCCCCCGATGAGCGCGTTGAACCTGCTGCCAGATACGGCCGAGCTGTCGAGGATGACCATCGGCAAGCTCCTCGACCTCTACCCCTTCGTCTCGAGCTTCTTCGCCCAGGAGCAGACGCAGACCTTCGTCGATGAGCCGGAGCTGACGCTCGCCGACTGCCTTCGCGACAAGCGCGAGACCGAGGGCCTCGAGCAGGGCTACGACCCGACCTACCTCGAGCGCCTCGGCGGGTTCATCGAGGAGATGCTCGACTTCCTCGACGAGCCCGAGGCCAAGGTCTCGACGCTCACCCTGCGCGGCGGTCGCGACAAGGACGGCGCCCCGGAGCCCGTCTCCGAGCTGACGCTTCACGCGGGTGAGGTGGTCTGCATCGTCGGCCCCACCGGCTCGGGCAAGAGCCGGCTGCTCGCCGACATCGAGTGGGTCGCTCAGGGCGACACCCCCACCGGCAGGCAGGTGCTCCTCGACGGCGAGGTCCCGCAGGCCGACTGGCGCTTCGCCGCCGACCGCAAGCTCGTCGCCCAGCTCTCCCAGAACATGAACTTCGTGATGGACCTCTCGGTGGAGGAGTTCATCGCGCTGCATGCCGAGAGCCGCGGCGCCGACGAGGTGGACGACCTGGTCTCTCGGATCTGGGAGCAGGCCAACGAGCTGGCCGGCGAGCCCTTCGCGCGTGACACGCCGGTGACGTCGCTCTCCGGCGGTCAATCCCGGGCGCTGATGATCGCCGACACGGCGATCCTCTCCAGCTCGCCGATCGTGCTGATCGACGAGATCGAGAACGCCGGCATCGATCGTCAGCGCGCGCTGGAGCTGCTCCTCGCCGAGGAGAAGATCGTGCTGCTAGCGACCCACGACCCGATCCTCGCGCTCTCAGGGGCGCGACGGATCGTGATCGCCAATGGCGCGATGCAGAACGTGTTGCAGCCCACCGCTGCCGAGAAAGAGAGCGCGGCGAGGCTGGCCAAGATCGACGCCCAGCTGATGGCCCTACGTCAGCGGCTGCGTGCCGGCGAGCTGCTCGAGGACGTCCACCTCGAGCTCGACGAGTAGAGGAGCGAGACCATGCACGATGGATGCGCGGGAAACGTCACCAGCGGTCAAGATGTCGTCAACAAGCTGCGAGCGATGGGCTTCGAAGGCGGGATGCTGCCCGATCCCCTCGAGCTGCCCTGTCACCACTGCGGCGAGAAGCTGACCATGATCACCTACGAGTATCATTGCCCGCGCTGCGGCGCTGTCCACGGCGTGACCCCCTGCCACGCCTTCGACGCCCAATACGTTCGCTGCGCCGGCCCCGGCTACTGAGAGCCCCCCACACCTTCCTCCCGCCGCCGGGCACAGCACTGCCGGCCGCTTTCTAGCAACGCGCGTACAACTTTTCCCCGTCGCCGTGCATATGATATGCTATATATACTCATATGAGTCATCGCATGGTTGAATCCATCAACACCGCGCCTGAGCCAGCGGCTCTCCAGGCGATTGACCAGCAGGAGAAGATCGCCGCGATCATCAAAGGCGTCGTTCGGGTCGCTGAGGCGTGGCGTTTGTCGAACGCCGAAGCTGCGATGCTCTTCGATGTCCCGGCCGCGACCTGGGGGCGGATGAAGAGGAGCACCTACCGAGGCGTGCTCGATCAGGACAAGGTCACCCGCGCGAGCCTGCTGATTGGGTTGTTCAAGGGGCTGAGGCTGCTCTTCAATGGCCCACTGACGTTTGGCTGGCCCAAGAGGACCAATACGGGCCCGGGCTTCTACGGCAAGACCCCGGTTCAGATCATGTGTGAAGGCGGTATTCCAGCGATGATGAAGATGCGCCAGCATATCGACGCGCTTCGAGGCGGCGGGTGATCAGAGCAGAGGACCTACCGCAGGTCGAGTTCACCGAGCCCAAGGCTGTCAGGCTGATCTCCACCGCGTATATCGACGAACCCGCGATGGCGCCGTTGGCCGATGATGAGGACGACCTGACGATCCTCGAAGAGCTCGAAGGGCTGACCTCAGCACGACGCTCCGTCATCCTGCCAACTCCAGGCGGCCTTCACCCTGGTGAGCTTCTGACCGAGGCCGCCGGGTATGGCTGGACATTGGTGAACGCCGCGTTCTGCTATACCCGCGCCACGGGCAATCGCTTCAACGGCTCGGAAAGAGGGGCGTGGTATGCGTGCTATGGACAGGGGGCGGTGGAGGCGGCCCAAGCCGAGGTGTGCTGGCATCTCACGCGTGAGCTCGAAGCGACTGGCGTGTTCGACAACACCACCTCCTATCGGGAGCTCTTTGCTGGGTTCACCTCTCGATTTCATCAGCTCGCGCCAGGCACGAACGACGCGGCTTTGGATAGTGATCCGGCGATCGCCTATCCGGCGGGGCAGGTGCTGGCCCGTGACGTCCTTGGCTCGGGGGGCAACGGGATCCTCTACCCGTCCGCTCGATCGCCGCGAGGGAGATGTCTCGTCGCACTGCGCCCCCATCTCGTGCAGAACGTGCGGCAGGGCGCGACCTGGGACTTCAGCTGGGACGGCACACCGACGCCGACGATCACGCTTCGTCCCTAACGGGTCCTCCGCCCTGGCGAGCGCGGTGTCTGCCTCTCTTTTGGGTAGGAGCACCCTAGCGCGCTGGTCCGCTGACCGGACCGAGCTGCGCGAAGGAGGCGGACTCACGGCGTAGGAGCGAGAAGGGCGCCTGCTGGTAGCACGCAGAGCAGCGCACCTTTATCTGATAAGCCAGGTGGGGCTCGTACGTGGTACTGCTTGGCTAGCCACGATCCCAGCCGGAGGCGACCAGTGAGTCGATGATCTGCTGCGCGCGATCGGGCCAGATCGGATGCGGCGCGGCCATCAGCTCTTCGGCGAGGGTCTCGGCCTCCTCGGCGGTCGAGCGGCCGCTCGCCGTTGCGCGGGCGAAGACCTGCTGGGCGCGGGCGAAGATGCCATGCTCAGGCTCACGCTCGAGGTGAGCCTGGATCGCTGGATCGCCCTCGAAGGAGCCGTAGGCCTCGTTGGCGCAGTTGACGATGCCCATCCGGTTGGTCAAGAAATCGGGCACGTAGAGCACACCGCCGTCGCGCAGCGCGCGCCCATCGCGCTCGGCGAGCTCGAGCTGGTTGTTCGCGGCGCCGCAGACGACCTTGGCCCGGATCGTCGGGATGGTCTTGGGGTTGATCGTCGCGCCGGTCGCGTTCGGCGCCACGACGTCGACGCTCTCGGCGAGGATCGACATGTCGTCGAGGCCCACGACGCGCAGCTCGAGGGGAGCGCCGGGATGCGCGGCGAGGAGCTCGTCGATCACGCCCTGGTCGATGTCAGCGCCGATCACCTTGGCGACCTTGCGCTCGAGTAGCTCTGCGACCATGAAGCCCGAGACGTTGCCCAGCCCTTGGAGGGCGACGCTCTTGCCCTCGAGGCCGCCCATGCCGAGCTGGTCGAGGGCGGCCTCCATGCCGACCACGACGCCCCGCGCCGTGAGCTGGCTCGGGTTGCCGCTGCCGCCCACGACCTCCGGGATGCAGGTGGTGTGGCGCGTGGTGACGAAGATATTCGCCATATCCGGCGGCGTCGTGCCGACGTCCTCGGCGGTGACGTAGCAGCCGCGCAGGCCGGTCATGAAGCGCCCATAGTCGCGGTAGATCTTCGCGCGCAGCTCCGGGTTTTTGTGGTCGACGGCGTCCTGACGCGCGATCACACCCTTGCCGCCACCCCACCAGAGGCCGGCCAGGGCGTTCTTTTGGCCCATGCCGCGCGCCAGACGCAGGCCATCTCGGATGAACTCGCCCAGCGTCTCATAGCGCCAGAAGCGCACGCCGCCGGCGGCCTGGCCGCGACGGGTCTTATGGATGGTCGCCGACAACAGGTGTCCGCTCTCCGCTCCGAGCTCGAAGAAGCAGCCTTGATGAGCGAAGTAGTCGGGGTGCTCGCGCAAGCGCTCGATTACCTCGTCGAGGGCCTTCAAGCTGCCGCGCAGCTCGCCGCTCGTCGGGTCGGTGATGATATAGGCGCGGCGCACGCCAGCGTCGCGTATCGCTTGGGCTAGGGCGTTCGGGGGGGCTTGCCACTTCACGATAGGGCTCCTTCCGTCGACTGAGATGTCGTCGGGCATACACGAAAGCGCCGCTGGCGGGAAGCGCTAGCGCTCGGTTTCTCTACGGTAGCGAATGAGCAGCAACGCGAGGAGCAACACCAGGGGAACGAGCGCTCCCGGACCAGCGCCGCCGGGGACGAGCGCGCATCCCCCTTCGAGGGCGCCGCTGCCTAGGGCGGGAGGTTTTACAGGGCTTTCCGTCCCGCTGTCGAGGCGGAGCACCGGCCCGTGGTCAGCTGTTGACGTGACGCCGAGGTCTGGCGCGGGGGCGGCGCCGCAGACGTCGCCCTCATCACGCTCACCATCGCAATCGTTGTCGTGGCCGTCACAGGTCTCCTCGTCGAAGACGTCGGTGACCACGGCAGCGCGCAGCTCCCCGCCGTTTTGCGTCTGCCCGCTGTTCTGTGTCGGCGGGGCGTCATAGGTGGCCTTGGCGTAGCGGTCTTTGATCGCCACGATCCAGGCGCGCAGCGCGGCGACGCCAGGGTTCGGACCCGAGTAGTGCGTAGCCCGCACCGTCAGATCGACCCGCTTGCGCTCACCAGCCGCGAGGGTGCCGAGCTCGAGGTTGAAGCTCGCGCCGGGATCGTCGTGGGGTATGCTCTGCAGGCCATCTTGCGTGTCCGTGACAAAGCTACCAGCCCCAGCGTTGGTCAGCAGCGTCCAATGCTTCACCTCGATAAAGGCCGCCTCGGCCGCCACGCCCAGGGTCACGCCCTCGGCGGGACCGTCGCCGCTGTTATGAACGAGCACGCGGATCGTCGTCTGCTGTCCAACCTTCCAGTCAAAGATCTTGGCGCTGCCGGCCAACTCGCAGAAGTCGCGGCCTTGGCCGCTGATGCCCTCCACGGTGGCCTCTACGCTGACCTGTGGCGCCTTCGGCGGGGGCGCGGTGATACTGTTGCGGCGCTTGGCGGCGTACTTCGACGCGACGTTCCTGACTCGATGCACCACCCCATACGCGCTGCCGCGCGCCTCGTAGACCGTCGCCGAGCCCCATTTGTCGCCCTTCTCGTAGAGGACGATGTGGCCCTTACTGTTGAGGTTGTAGTTCAACGCGTCCCCACGAAGCAGGTCCCCTCGGCTGATCGTCTTCCAATGCGTGCTCTTGCTCTTATAGGCCCACGTCGTGAAGTAATGTGGCCCGCAGTCGGTGACCTTCGACGTCTTTGGGATCTGCCAGCATTTGGTCACGTAGCCCGAGCAATCGGGGCCCTTCCAGCTCCGATCTTGCGGGTTCCAACAGGTACCGGCCCAGACATAGGGGCTGCCCACGCCGCTCTTGGCCAGATCGATGATCGCGTCGCGGGTGATGCTGGGGATCGCTTGCGCCGCTGGAGCAATGAGCAGCAGCAGGGGCCCCAAGGAGAGCTGCACGAGGAGCGGAAACGCGAGGCGCCTCATCGCGCGCCTCCTGTAGCCGCTAGCGCTGACCAGCGCCAGAGCGTGACACCGCGATCGTCGCTGCCGAGCGCATAGACCGCTCCGTTGGCGGCGACCGTCAGCGGTCGAAAGGCGTCGGTCCGACGCGAGGGCAGCGCGAGCCAGCGCGGCTTTGGCGCCGCGGCGTCGACGACGACGAGCACCTCGCGCAGCTCGTCACCGGCCAGCGTCAGCCCGAGATAGAGCCGCCCGTCGCTGTCGCGCTGCAAGGCGTTGAGGCTGTGCAAGGGTCGCGCGCTGCGGACGCGGAGGCGGCTGCGCGCGTCGCGACCGACCGTCAATACCCGCACCTCTGCCGCGCCGAGGCGCACGGCGGCGAGGTGCTCAGTGACGGTCGAGCCCACCCTCGGCGGACGCCCGAGCCGCTGCTGCAGCCGCTTGGCCGGCTTCCCCTCGCGCACCACCCGAACGCAGCGCTCGTGGCGGCTCTCGACCCAGATCTCCGGCGTCGCGGTGCGCCCCGAAGCGAAGAGCCCGGTGGCGAGCTGGATCCGCCGCGAGAGGCCTAGGCTCATCGTCGGCCGCGCCTCCGCCGCCGAGGATGATGACCTCTGGCTCCCCAAGGGGAGCCGGTAGCGCTCGAGGCGATACCCGGGTGAGGGCAGCCGCTCGTAGACCAGCACGAAGAGCGCCGCTCCCACGGCGACGAGATCCTCGCTGGCCTCGCTGGTGATCGCGATCGAGCCAAGCCAGCGCCCCTCGTGATCGAGGCGAACGACACGACGGTTGACCTGATCGAGCACCAACAGCTCGCCGGTGGAGGTCGCAGCGAGGCTCATCGGTCCGGGCTGGCTCGCCTCGAGCCGGCGACCAAGCGATGAGCGGCCGCTACCCCAGGGCAGCCGCGCGAGCAGCTGTGGACGCTCGACGGCGCTCGAGCTGCCTCTCTCAAGCCTGATGATCTGCGGGCCTCGCTCGCTCCGCGCGGATGTCGACGCCGCGCCGCGTCGTGCGATCGCGCGCTGGCTCTCGAGCGCCTCAGTGCAACCTGCGGTGAGCACTATGGCAAACAGCAGGTTGCAGCTCGCACGAGGCCAGAGCCCCTGAGCACGAGCCACTCGCTTGGAGTTCACTGCTTTGGCGGCCGAGTGAGGGGTCTTCTTGTTCGATGCATCCATGTCGGCATGGCCGGATGAAGCAAACATCAGGCCAAATCCAGTGTCCCGAGCGCCGTGACGTAGGTACTGATGGGGGAAGGAGAAAAAAAGACGGGGCTGCTCTGACGATGCCCGGCAGACCGCACCGACGACCCAGCGAAAGAGGTCCACCGAGGAGGAGGCGCACCTCCCCTGTCGGGCCTCGGTGAGGCCTTTGGCGTACCGGGCGAGGCCACCGCCAGAGCAGCCCCCTCGCACACACCGCTAGCGTCGAGCGCCAACGACTCGCGACGAGTCCTGGCTGAGCTGCTCGGCTACGACAGCTAGGCTTCCTCCACCTTTCGCCTCAAGAAGGTGGGGATGTCCATCTCGTGCTCTTCTGGCATGCCACCCAGGGTGGGATGGATCGGCGGGACCTGCTGACCGGTGGTTCGCCGCGGCCGACGGCCGCCGTTCTCGCCATAGTTCGCCGGCTGGGCCTCGATGCAGATCGAGGGCGACGACGAGGCGGCCGGCAGCGGCCCGGTGACACGCGGGTCTTGCTGCATCGGCATCTCCCAGCTGCTGTCGGCCACCGCCTGCTGCACGGGCGTCGGCATCGGAGCAAGGGGCATCTGCATCTGGGCGGCCTGCGAAAGCGGCGAGCTGTCGATCGGCGCCATGGGCTCTTGGGCGGCAGGTGCTGGCCCCGCAGCTACCGGGTGAGGGGCTGGCTGTTGGGCTGCGGGTGCTGGCCCCGCAGCTGGCGGATGAGGGGCCGGCTGTTGGGCTGCGGGTGCTGGCCTCGCAGCTACCGGATGAGGGGTCGACGCCGCAGCGACGGCGTTATGAGTCTCCGTGGAGCGCGGGGCGACGGGCACCCCGTGATGACTCGCGACCTGCGTCGCCGTGGCCGTCGCCGGCGTGGCCTGAGCGTAGACCGGCTCGGCCTGGGCTTGATGCTGCGGCGGCGTCGTGGCGCGCTGTGGCGTCTGCTGCGGCTGATGCGAGCGGGCGGACACGCTCTGGTTGTGCTCCTGAGCCACGCTGCGCCCGCCGCCGAGGCCGCGGGTCATGGGCTTCTGCTCGCCCTCGAAGCCGGTAGCGATCACGGTGATCCGCACCTGGTCCTCGAGGTTGGCGTCGATCACCGAGCCGAAGATGATGTTGGCGTCCTCGTGGGCCGCCTCCATGATCAACGTCGTCGCCTCGTCGATCTCCATCAGCGTGAGGTCTGGCCCGCCGGTGATGTTGATCAGGATACCCGTGGCCCCCTGGATGTTCGCGTCCTCGAGCAACGGGCTGGCGATCGCCTGCTGCGCCGCCTCGAGCGCCTTGCGATCGCCAGCGGCGTAGCCGGTGCCCATCAGCGCCTGGCCACGCTCGGCCATCACGGTGCGCACGTCGGCGAAGTCGACGTTGATGAAGCCGTGGATCACCACCAGATCGCTGATGCCCTGCACGGCGTTGAGCAGCACCTCGTCGACCTTGCGGAAGGCGTCGAGCATCGACGTCGCCTGCCCTGCCACGGACAGCAGCCGCTGGTTCGGGATCGTGATCAGGGTGTCGACCTCTTGCTGCAGCGCGATGATGCCTTCGTTGGCCTGCCGCGATCGCTTGCCGCCTTCGAAGCGGAAAGGCTTGGTGACCACACCCACGGTCAGCGCGCCGAGCTCCTTGGCGATCTTGGCGATCACCGGCGCCGCGCCGGTACCCGTCCCGCCGCCCATGCCGGCGGCGACGAAGACCATATCGGAACCGCTGAGCGCTTCGCGGACCTCGTCGGTGGTCTCGAGCGCCGCCTCATGCCCCATCTGTGGGTTGGCTCCGGCGCCGAGGCCGCGGGTCAGCTCGATGCCGAGCTGCAGCTTCTGCCCCGCCAGGTTGCTCTCGAGGGCCTGCACGTCGGTGTTCGCCGCGATAAACTCGACCCCCTCCAGCCCAGAGGCGATCATCGTGTTGACCGCGTTGCCGCCACCACCGCCGACGCCCACGACCTTGATCCGCGCCATGTTGACGCTCTCGTCCATCTCGATCAGTGCCATCTGGATTCCTCCTCTGCTTCGGCGCGCACGACCCTGTCACGGGCCTCACCACGGCAGATCCGTCGCGCCCGACTCGCTCACGAGCCGCCTTTTTGTTTCGACCGGCGCCCGCCTCAGGGCGCCGTGTATCGCTGGCGCCGAGGCGCCGCGTTTCAACGCGCTAAAACACGCGCGCGAACCACTCCTTGACCCGGCGACCGAGCCCAGCGTGCTCGGCGCGCGGCTTGTATCCCTGGCTATCGAGCTGCTTGGCGCCGTGAAGCACCAGCCCGACGCCGGTAGCGAACATCGGATTTCTGACCACGTCCGTCAGACCGCCGACCTCATGCGGGCTGCCCCGCCGAACCGGCTTGTCGAGCACCTGCTCGGCCAGCTCGGGCATGCCCTCGAGGATCGTCGTGCCGCCGGTGATCACCGCCCCGGAGGCCAGCAGATCGGCGTAGCCCGTCTTATCGATCTCGCGCTCGGCGAGCATGAAGATCTCCTCGACCCGCGGCTCGATGATCTCGCAGAGCAGCCGACGGCTGATCCGCCGCGGATCGCGTCCGCCGACGCTCGGCACCTCGATCTCCTCGTCGTCACCGACCATCTCGGTTAGCGCACAACCCCAGCGCCGCTTGATCAGCTCGGCCTCTGCCGAGGGGGTACGCAGCCCGACGGCGATGTCGTTGGAGACATGATTGCCGCCGACGGCGATCACTGAGCTGTGGACGATCGAGCCATCGACGTAGATCGTGATATCCGTCGTGCCACCGCCGATGTCGATCAGCGCCACGCCGAGCTCGCGCTCGTCCTCGTGAAGCACGGCCTCGGCGCTGGCGAGGGGCTGGAGCACCAGCTCGCTGACGTGCAGCCCGCAGCGCTGACAGCATTTGATCACGTTCTGCGCCGAGGTCACGGCGGCGGTGACGATGTGCACCCGCGTCTCCAGGCGCACGCCGCTCATGCCGAGGGGCTCTTTGATCCCGTCCTGGCCGTCGACGACAAAGTCTTGAGGCAGGACGTGGATGATCTCCTTGTCCATCGGGATCGGGTGCGCCTTCGCCGCCTCGATCACCCGCGCGATGTCAGCGCTGCGGACCTCGCCGTCCTTGACCGCGACCATCCCCTGGCTGTTCAGCCCCTGGATATGACCGCCAGCGATACCGGCATAGACGCTCGAGATCTCGCAGCCCGCCATCAGCTCGGCCTCTTCCACAGCGCGCTTGATCGAGGCCACGGTGTTGTCGATATGGGTCACGACGCCCTTGCGCAGCCCCCGAGAGACGTGCGTACCGACACCGATCACGTCGATGCCTTCCTCTGTCACCTCTCCGACGATCGCCGCGATCTTCGTCGTGCCGATGTCGAGTCCCACAATCAGTTCGTCGCGCTTGCCCATCAAGACGTCGCTTCCTTATCCGTTAGATGCCAGGTCCGCCTGCCATGCGGACGACGACCTGGTCTCCGCGGACCTCGTGGTCGAAATAGAGCGCTCGCGCGCGCCCAGAGTCAGCCCCCAGGGCGGCCCAGATAGCGTCGAGCTGCGCGAGACGTCGCTCCGAAAGCCGCGTACCGAAGCGCAGAGCCGTGCCGCTCTTGCGCAAAAAGAAGGTCACCTCGTCGCCGGCGCCGATATGCACCTCCGACAGCGGCGGCCGCACGCGGCGCTGGTAGGCGGAGAGCGCGCCGAGGGCGACCTTGATCCGCTCGCCGGCGCGCTTCGGCCGTGTGACGAGCTCCTTGCGCTCGACCCCCGTGATCAGCGGCAGCCCCTCGGCCTCGGCGAGCTCGGCGCGCTTGAAGACCTGGCCCTCTCTGCTCACCAGATAGAAGTGACCAAGCAGGATCGCGGCCTGCACCCGATGCTCAACAATCTCCACCCGAAGCGTGCGGGGCAGCTGCCGCAGCACCTTGGCCCGCTTGACCCAGGGGTGCCGCTGCAGCGCCTGGGCGACCGCGTCGAGCTCGAGGTCGAAGATCGAGCGCCCTTTGACGCCAGCGATGCGCTCCTGCAGCTCCGAGGGCAGCGAGTGCCGCGTGCCGCTGATGGTCACCTTGTCGACGTCGAAGTAGGTCGAGCGCTGCATCCGCTGGTAGCCGTGGTAGCCCCCTAACCCCGCCACGCCCAGCAGCGCCAGCATGGCTAGCAGCTTCACGGTGATCAACGCGCCGCGACCCACCGCCTTCGCCACGCCTGTCACCCGCTCGTGGAGGCGACGACGACGCAGCTCAGCGCGCGCGCGGCGCCGCTCGTCGCCACGAGCCTTCGCCTCGCTGGGCTGCCCGCCCTCGACGCCGCTCTTCGCCGTCGGCGTCATCCGAGAGGGTCGCTTGTTGAGCCGGCGGTTCCTACGTCCGCTGAGGAGCCGCGACATCAGCCGACGTCGGCGTCGAGGCTCGCCCTTTTTCTCCAACCTCCGGGCCATCAGCGCACCTTCAGCCCAGCGTCGCCGAGGATCCACTCGACGAGGTCGCCATAGTTCATCCCCTCGAGCTCGGCCATCTTCGGCAGCAGGCTGTGGCTGGTCATCCCTGGCAGGGTGTTGACCTCCAGCAGCATGGGCTGCGTCACACCGCGCTCGGGGGTGTCCCAGCGAAAGTCGACGCGGGTCGCGCCGCTACAATCGAGCAGTCGATGGGCCCGCAGCGCCAGCTCCATCAGCCGCGCTCGTACGGCCTCGGAGAAGGGAGCCGGCGTCAGATAGAGGGTGTCGTCGCTCTCGTACTTCGCCTCGTAGTCGTAGAGCCCGCTGGCAGGCCTGATCTCGAGAGTCCCGAGGGCCACAGCCTCGTCACCTGCACCGAGCACGCCGACGGTCAGTTCGTGTCCCCCTACATAGGTCTCGGCCAACAGCGGCTCGGCGGCGGCCTCGAGCTGCCGCTGGAGCTGCGCTTCGTCGCGCACGACCCCGAGGCCAATGCTCGAGCCTTCGGCGCGCGGTTTGAGGATCACCGGCAGGCCGAGGTCGAGGCAGCTCTCCACCGTCGCCGGGTAGCTCCACGGTGGTGTGGCCAGCCCTGCGGCGTCGAAGAGACGTTTACTCTGGACCTTGTCCATCGCCAGCGCCGACGCCGTGACCCCCGAGCCCGTGTAGGGGATACCCTGAGCCTCGAGCAGGCCCTGCACGCAGCCATCCTCGCCCCAGCGCCCATGGAGCGCGATCAGCGCCACGTCGATCTCCGCCCCACGAATACAGGCGCAGGGGTCGGCGGCGATGTCGAGGAGCTGCACCTCGTAGCCGCGCTCGACCAACGCCGCGGTGATGGCGCTCCCGCTCTCGAGGGAGACCGCTCGCTCCGCCGACCGACCACCAGCGAGCACGCCCACCTTCTTTGGCGGCGCCCATCGGCTGGTGTCGTTGCGTCGAGGGGTCATGGCGCGGTCCTGGTCTCCATCGGCGTGCTCGATAACGCGGGGCACGCCCCCGCAGGCTCGCTTCGAAGGTCTTTTCTTGCGTCGCGTTCAGCCTTGCACCAGTAGGCCCCTGGCGATCGCGGAGGGCAAATTTTTGGCCGGGCTTTTTTGCATGGTCCCGTACGAAAAACGCGGCCGCCGCTTGAACGAACTGAACAACCGTGCAGACCCCTCAACCGAGGGTTACCCAACATCGAGATGGCAGCCGTGGTAGCGTTATGGTGGCTTCAGCGACCTGATGACTCGACACGGCGACACCATTCTTGACGGCGTCTTTCGCCTCGAGCGCCTGATCACCCGCGGCGGGATGGGCGAGATCTGGCGCGGCGTCGACGTGCGCAGCGGCGAGCCTGTGGCGATCAAGCGCGTGCCCGATCATGTCGATGACGTCGGCGCCCAGCTGCGTCATCGCCTCGTCCGCGAAGCCAAAGCCATCGCAAACCTCGAACACCCCAACGTCGTGCGCCACATCGCCGCCGGCTTCGACCGCGAGGGCAACCCCTACCTTGCCCTCGAGTGGCTCGAGGGTGAGAACCTCGAGCAGCTGCGCCGCCGCGGCGGTCTCAAGCTGCCGCAAGTGCTCGAGGTCGTGCGCCAGACGCTGGCCGGGCTCGGCACCTGCCACGAGCGCGGCATCGTTCACCGCGACGTCAAGCCAGGGAACATCTTCCTCGCGCGCCATAAGGAGGACGTCGAGGTCAAGCTGATCGACTTCGGCCTCGCGCTGATGGCCGATCGCGCCACGCGGATGACCGCCGCGGGCGAGATCATGGGCACGCTCTACTATCTGTCGCCGGAGCAAGCGCGAGGTGTCGAAGAGACCACCTTCGCCACCGACATCTACGCCACCGGCGTCGTGCTCTACGAGCTGCTCACAGGGCAACCACCCTTCCGCGCCGAGAAGCCCCTCGCGGTGCTGTTGAAGATCGTCACCGAGACCCCGCCTCGGCCGCGGCAGCTACGACCCGACCTCCCACCTTGGCTCGAGGACGTGATCATCCGCGCGATGCAGCGCAACCCGGGCGAGCGCTTCACGAGCTGCGAAGAGATGGCCGCGGCGCTGACCCGCGAGCCGCCCCGGGCCACACCGACGGCGCCGGTGATGCCCACCGACGTGGCCGACGCCCTCGCGAAGACGCTGCCCCCGGCCAGCCCTTCGACCCCCGAGTACAGGCTGGTCTCGCTGCTCTGCGTTCGCCCTCAACGGAACGGCAAGCCAAGCGGAGGTCCCGCGGAGAGCACCTACGCAGACAGCACCCCCGAGACGAGCCAGCCCAACGCGAGGAAGCCCGACACGCGTCGGCCGATCGCGGCGCAGGTGCGCCCGGCGATCGAGCGCGCTGGCGGCGTCGTCTACGGGCTGATGGGGGGCGAGCTGATTGGCATCTACGGCCTCGACGAGACCATCGGTGACGAGGCGCTGCGGGCGGTGCGCACTGGCCTCGCGGTGCGTGGCCAGGTCGGCGAGAGCGCCAGCCTCCTCGTCGCCACCGTGCACATCCTCTTCGGCGAGGGCCTGCAGCTCGAGGCCGATGATCTCGACCGAGCCATCGCCCTGCTAGCCAAGGTGCCGCCCGGCGAGCTGGTGCTCGATGAGGCCAGCCGCGACCTCACCCGCGATCGGGTCAAGCTGCGTCGCCACCGCTCGCACGAGGTCGTGACCTCCCTGGCGAGCAACACCGTCGCCGAGCGCCCCGTGCTCGGCGTACGCACCCCTACCGTCGGCCGCGAAGAAGAGCTGACCTTTATCCGCGAGCTCTTCGGTGAATGCGAGCGCAAGGGCGTCGCCCGCGCGGTGGTGGTCAGCGGCGCCGCGGGGGTTGGCAAGAGCCGACTCTGCCGCGCCCTGCTCCCCGAGCTGCGCGCCCGCTCGGCACTCTGCCTCGAGGGGCGCGCCGTCATGTCGAAGACGCGCACACGCTACAACATATTCGGCGACGCGCTCAGTCAGCTCGCCGGGCTGCAGATCGGCGATGATGAAGACGCGCGACGTCGCGCCCTCGGCAACTTCGTCAGCCGCTATGTCCGCGCTGAGCATCAAGACGAGGTGACCATCTTTCTCGGCGAGGCGATCGGCCTGCCGTTCTCGCCGACCACGATCCGCTGGTCCGAGTCGCTGGCGCAGCGGCTCTCGATGCTGCGCGTGGCGCGCTCTGAGCCGCAGATGATGCGTCAGAAGACCGCCGAAGCCACCGAGCGGCTGATGTGCGACGCCAGCGCGGAGGGCCCCGTCACGGTGGTCTTCGAGGACCTCCACTGGGCCGACGACGAGAGCCTGGAGCTCCTGACCACGTTGACGCGCTGCCTCGAGAACGTGCCTGTCTTCTTCATCGGGACCTGCCGCCCTGAGCTGCTCGAGCGAGAGGAGGTGCCGCTGCTAGAAGGGATCCGCCACCATATCGAGCTGGGGCCGCTCCATGAGCGGGCGATGTCTCGCCTCCTGCGCGCCGTCCTCGGACGGATCGCCGAAGATCATGAGCAGCTGATGCTCGACTGGTGCGACGGCAACCCCTACTTCGCCGAGGAGCTCGTCTCTTGGATGGTCGCCCGCAAGCTGATGGTCTTTGGCAAGCAGGGCTGGCAGCTCGTCGGCGGCGGCGCCAACGTCGAGCTCCCAGTCGGGATCGAGGGCGCGATCCAAGGTCGCCTCGATCGGCTGACCTATGATGAGAAGGAGCTGCTGAAGGCAGCCTCGGTGTTCGGAGAGATCTTCTGGGATGAGGGCGTGCATGCCTTGGGCCTCGACGACACGCCGAAGAGCCTCGCGCGCTTGGCCAAGCTCGACTTCATCGCGCCAGCTGGGGAGTCGACCATCGCCAACTGTGAGCAGTGGTTCTTTCGTCACCTGCTCACCGCGCAGGTCGCCTACCAGATGCTGCCGCGACAGCGTCGTCAGCAGCTCCATCTGCGCGCCGCGGAGTGGCTCGAGCGCGTCGGCGAGCAGGACGCCGCCTTGCTCGTGCATCACTACCAACAAGGCGGCGATCTGCTGCAGGCGGCCAACCACCAGGCGCGGGTCGCCGACCGTGCGTGCAGTGACGGCGATCTGGAGCGGGCGCTCCAGGCCTATCGCGCGTCACTGGCGACGGAGGATCAGCTCACGGGCAGCCAGCGCCTCGAGCGGCTGCTCGGGCTGGCCCGCACGCATATCTTACGCGGCGAGCCGGAGGAGGCGAACCGGCTGATCGACCGGATGGCAGAGCTCGGCGCCGCCAACGATCCGCGGCTCGCCCCAGAGCTGCTCTTTTTGCGCGGTCGGATCCTGCTGGTTCGCAGCCGCTACGCAGAGGCGGAGGAGCTGCTAGCGCAAGCCGTGGAGAGCTTCGCCGCCATACGCGAGACAGACCGGGCCTTCGAAGCGAAACACACGCTCTTTTGGACGGTCTGGGTCCAAGGGCGCTATGAGGCTGCTGGCCCGCTGGCCGAGCAGATGCACCGCGAGGCCTCGCCAGCGCGCCCTGAGCACCTCTGCTCGGCCAAGCTCGCGTCGGCCTTCCACAACACCGCCTCCGGCGATCTCTCAGCGGCGATCATCCTCGCCGAGCAGGCCGCAGACCACGCCCGAGAGGTCTCCCATCCCTACCGCGAGGTCGACGCGCTCGCGGCGCTCGGCGCGGCGCAGGAGCTCGCGGGGCTCTACAAGCCAGCGCTCGCCACCTTCTCCACAGCGCGGGGTATCGCCGACCGGCTCAAGACCGCACACCATCAGGTCAACCTGCAGGTCTGCTTTGGGCGCTTGCACCTGACCCACGGCGACCTTGAAGCCGCGCTGAAGCACTATGAGCGCGCGATCGGCACCGCGGATCGGCTCGGCGATGAGCGCTCGCTGGCGATCGCCCTGGCTGGGCACGCGCGCGCCTTGACCCGTCACGCCTTGCAGAGCGGGGAGGTCCGCGCCAACGCCGAGGGGGGCACCATCCCTCCCACCGGAGCGCAGCTGGCCCAAGCCCTCGAAGACGCCGAGCGGGCGCTAGCCCTGACGGAGCATCGCTCACCTCCAGAAGAGGCTGAGGCCAAGCTAGCGCTGGCGGAGGTGCTGGAGGCGCAGGGCGAGACCGCCGCCGCGAGCCGCGCCGCGCTGGGCGCCGTCGACGTACTCGATCGCCTCGGCACCCACGAGCAATACGAGATCGAGATCTTGCTCACGGCCCATCGCTGTCTCTCCGCAGACGGCCAGGGCGACGTCGCGATGCGGTACCTAGGGCGCGCGTGGCGCGCTCTCCGGCGTCGCGGCGCGCGCATCACCGTGCCCGCGGTGCGCGAGAGCTTCCATCACAACGTGCCGCATAATCGCCAAGTACAGCGGCTCTGGCGCCAGACCGCCCACCCACGATAGGCGCGCCTCGCCATCACTGGGCGCCATCAACGCCGCAGCTGGCGAGCGCCTCATCGAGCGCCGACGCGTTAGGGAAGCGCGCGATGGGTGTCTTCTCGAGGCAGCGCAGCACGACGGCCTCGAGCTCTGCGGGCACCTCCACTAGCTCCGATGGCGGGCGAGGCGCGTCGCGGACGTGGGCGAGCAGGGTCTTGAGCGGCGTGCTGCGCTCGAAGGGCCGCTGCCCCGTGATCAGCCAGTAGGCCACGCAGCCCAGGCTGTAGAGATCGGCGCGACCGTCGATCGGCGGCTCGTCGAGGGCGATCTCCGGGGCGGTGTAATTTGGCGTCCCACGTAGAGCCTCGTCGTGGGTCAGCCGGCTCTCATCATCGCTCGCGGGGCCGAACGCGAGCACCAAGCCGAAGTCGAGCACCTTGACCTCTCCTTCATCGCCGCTCGACGAGAGCATGATGTTGGAGGGCTTGATATCACGATGGAGCAAGCCCCTCTCGTGGGCCTCCCCCAGCGAGGCGCAGACCTGCCGCAGCAGCTTGATCACTCGCCCCGGCGGCTGCACGCCCTCGCGTAGCACCAGCTGCTCGAGGTCGAGCCCCTTACAAAGCTCCATCACATAGTAGAATGTGCCCTCGTCGATGCCAAAGTCGTAAAGCCGCACTGTATGCGGCGAGCACAAGCTCGCGGTGGCCTTCGCCTCGCGCTCGAAGCGACGCCGGCGCAGCTCCCCCTGGGCTGGATCGTCACCGTCTCGAGCAGCGATCAGCTTGATCGCCGCGGGGCGGCCGAGGAGCTGATGCTCGCCGAGCCAGATCTCTCCCATCCCGCCGACCGCGAGGCGCCGCTCGAGCAGGTAGCTGCCGAGCCTCCGCCGAGCCGACGCACGCCTCTCGAGACCGAAGATGATTCGCGCGCCGATCACGGCGATACCAGCGGCGACCAGCGTCGGCAGATGCACCGAGAGGGCGACGGCGATCCCGGGCCAGGGGTTGCCAAGGAGGATCGTCATGCCGAGCGCCGTCGGACCCATCAACGCCGCCACGAGCGCCGTGATCGCTGCGCGCCGCGGTGGCGCTGGCACGAAGAGCGGGAAGATCACGATCCAGAGCGCGACCCAGCTGACGGTGCGCATCAGCTGATAGGGCACGGCCGCGGCGATCGGCCAAGGCGTCAGCTGCGCCGAGAGCTCGATGCCGAGGGCGGCGAACACGTGGTAGACGCTGGGCAGCCAGCTCGGCATGCGGAGGCGCCGTGCGCAGGTCAGCGCCAGCGCGAGGGAGAGCAGGATCAGCGCGGCAGAGATCGCGTTCTTGCCGCGCTGGTTGGGCGCCGCGCCGAAGCCCAAGAGGTGGTTGACCAGGTCGAGGCCGAGGGAGAGCACATGGGCGCCGGCTAGGCCGAGCGCCACGGTGGCCAGACGCGAGCGCGCCTTCTGCGCCAGATCGTGGCTCAGCTGGCCCAAGGAGTCAGCTGTGGGCAAGACGTCTCCCAGCTCTTCGCGGCGCTCATCGACAGCGCTCACGGCGCCGACTCGTCCCCTCCTGCGACGAGGTCACGGATGCCGAGGCTCTTCAGCTTATGCACCAGCGTCCGCCGCGGGATCCGCAGGCGTCGCGCGGCGTCGGATTGGTTGCCTTTCGCCGCGCGCAGCGCGTCGAGGATCAAGGCGCGCTCGTAGCGCTGCACCCGCACCTTAAACGACGGGGCGTCGCCTTCGTCGTCCCCTTCATCGCCGCCAGGGTCGGCGCGCCTTCCACGGAGCGCGCCGAGCTGCCTCGGCAGGTCGGCGACCCGCAGCGCACCATCGGGCGAGAGCAACGTCGCGCGCTCGATCACGTTGCGCAGCTCGCGCATATTCCCTGGCCAGTCGTGCTCGCCGAGCAAGAGCAGCAGGTCCTCGCCGAGGGTGATCGGCTGCACGCCGTTCTCCTCGGCGCTGAGGATCGCGAAGTGTCGGGCGAGGTCGGCGATCAACGCCGCGCGACCGCGCAGGGGAGGCAGCGTCAGCGGCGTCGTGCCGAGGCGATAGCGCAGCTCGGGGCGAAAAGACCCCTCCGCGCAGAGCGCCGCGAGGTCCGCTCGGGTGGACGCCAAGATCCGGGCCTGGCTCTCCTGCTCTTCGCCCGCACCCACGGGGCGATAGCGCCCGCTCTCGAGCACGTCGAGCAGCACACCTTGAGCGCGCCGGGAGAGCGCCTCGACGCTGTCGAGAAAGAGCGTCCCGCCCGCGGCGCGCGCGAAGACCCCAGCGCGGGTCTCGCTAGCGCCAGTGAACGCGCCCGCGGCATGGCCGAAGAGCGTCGCCTCGAGCAGGCCCTCCGGGATCGCAGCGCAGTTGAGCGCGACGAAGGGCTCGGCCGCCCAGGGGCTTCGGCCGTGAAGCTCGCGCGCGAGGCGCTCCTTGCCCGTCCCTGTCTCGCCGACGAGCAGCACCGTGCTGCGGGTCGGCGCGATTCGGTCGAGAGCGGTCGAGAGCGCCGGCGGCAGCCAGCGCTCGGCCGGTAGAAACATCGGGGTGGAGGTCGCCTGGCGGGAGGACTCGGTCAGCCCGCGGCGCAGGGCGTGAAGCAGGCTCTGAGCGTCGGCGCCGTCCTCTGGAAGACTGCAGACCACACGACGCAGCTTCTGGCCGGCTTCGAGCCCGGCCAGGAGCTTGTCGAGGAGCGCGGTGGCCTGCGCCTTGGACAGCTCCGGCAGGAGCAGCTCGACGCAGCTCGAGGTGTAACAAGCCGCGAGCTGATAGCTGGAGAGCGCCTCGGCCAGCGGCGATGACCACCCCGCCACGTGGGAGCGCGGCCCCGGCGGCGCCTCGATCATCGCCAGCGAGAGCGGCCGCCGGTGGGCGCTGGCGCGCGCGACCTCCTGTCCGAGACGCTCGAGGAAGCGATCGTGGCTCGCGAGGGCTTGGCCTGCGACGCCGAGGCTCTGCACCACGCCCTGCGCCGCGCCGAGACCAACGCGATCGCCAGCGCGAAGCGCACGAGGCTCGTCGCTCTCGAGCCTTACGCCGTTGACCCAGGTGCCCTCGCGAGAGCCCAGGTCGTCGATCCGCGGCCCCTCGTCGTCCACCACCACTCGCGCGTGGAGCGACGAGACCCCGCGGTCGTCGAGCTGCAGATCCGCGGCTGGTGAGCGCCCGATCACGACGTGGCAGCTGGGGCTAAGCGATAGGCCATGGCTCCCAGCACGATCGTAAAAGGTCAGCCTCAGCGCACCGCTGAGACTCTGTGCTCGCGTCAGCTGGCGACGTAGCTCGGAGGGCAGCGGATCGGTTTGATCAACCATCGCGCCCATGATCGCACGTCCGGGCCCCGAGAGCTGCGCCAAGTTTGCCCAACTCGCCTTGGGCTACGCAGCGCCCGCACCACAACCACGACGAGGCACTTCGAGAAAACGGCATGATCTCGGCTGAATCACGCCGGCACAGGCCTTGCTGATGCTCCACCGTGCCGCGGCTCGTTCCTCGCCGCGTTCAACTGAGAGCTTCCCCACAGAGTCGGGACCGAGCCGGGTGCTGAGCTGCCGAGACAATTTCGTAGCCGAAGACATGAGCCATACGGATGGTCTGGCGAGCTTTCTGAGGCCTAGACAGCGGCCGGCAGCGCTGTGCCCGGCGACGGGAGAGATCTGTAGGGGTGCTCTTGAATCTAGTGCAGTGCCGCGTCTATCTGGATCAAGGAGCGATCATGCAACTGACACAACAAGAGCGCTACCACGACTTCTACTCGGATTGGGCTGAGCTACGGCAACTCTTTCGCTTCGACGTCCGCTACCGCTGCCGACGGATCCAGACGCTGCTCGCCGAGCATGACATTGACTGTGAGGGCAAGCGCGTCCTCGACGTCGGCTTTGGCACCGGCGCGCTGCTGGCGACCTTCCCCAAGAGCTGCCAGATCACCGGCGCTGACATCTCGAGCTCGGCGGTAGAGAAGGCCGAGCACGACCCCAAGCTGCAGTCCTACGCCAGCACTCGCTTCGTCACGGTCGACGAGGACGACCCGACAGACCTCCCCGAGGGCCCCTTCGACATCGTGATCTCATCGCATACCCTCGAGCACGTACGCGACGACCGCCTGGCCCTGCTCACCATGCGTGAGCGCCTCGCCCCGGGTGGGCACCTCGTGCTCTTCGTGCCCCTCGAGGAGCCCGACTACATCCCCTTCCACCTGCGAAACTACTCGCTCCAGTCGATCGTCGAGCGGGTGCGCCAGGCCCGCTTCGAGATCGAGCACGTCGAGCCGAGCATGAGCGTCAACGGGCACGTCTGGAAGGTGTTGACCATCCCCAGCCGGCGCCAGTGGCCCGTGATGGACAAGGTCGTCGACGCGCTGCGGCTGACGTCGCTGTCGGCGGTGCCCCTGCCTTTGCTCAGCAAGCTCGATCGCCTCTTGTTCGGGCTGGGCGTCGGCCCGCGGCAAGCGCTCGTCCTCGCTCGCCCCGGCAGGTGACGCGAGGTGGTATCGGACTGACGGGCAACTTTTGGGAAGCCGCGCGAGGGACGCCCCACGCCGATTCTATCGAGACAGAGCGCAGCTCCAGACCATGATGTCTTCCATCCCCTCGCCGATGCGGCAGGAGCGGGGGAGCAGGCCACGGTAGGCGAACCCGAGCCGTTGAAACGCGAGGTTCATCCCCGCCTGGCGTGCGCGCGCCAGGGTGAACGCCGTGGGATAGCCCAGGGCGCGGAGATCGTCCATCAGCCCCAAGAGCAGCGCCTGCATCAGGCCCTTGCCGCGCAGGTCGGGGCGCGTGACGCAGTCGGTGAGCTCGGCGCTCTGGGCGTCACGCTGGAGGTCGGCGCTGGAGCAGGCGACGATCTCGCCGCCATCGCGAAACACGCGAAAGGGGACGCCCTCGCGGATCTGCGCCGCGACAACGTCAGGGACGCCGGTCGGCGTGGGGTAGTGGGAAAACGTCTGCGTGACCAGCGCGGCGATCGCCGGCGCGTCGGCGACGGTCGCGCGCTCGGTCGTGAGCACCTCCCGCCCCTTGGCCGGCTCGTCTCGCTTGGCTAATAGCAGCTGCTGCACCCGCGCCACCCCCTCGCCGTCGAAGAGCGTGGCGCGCTGGATAGACAGCGCCTTGCCGCAGACCGCACAGTCGCGCTCGCCACGGTAGAAGCCCGGTATCGTCGCCTCGCAGGAGAGCCCAGCGCGCTCGAGGCCAGCCTGCAGCGCCGCGTCGGCGAAGACCAGCACGCGATCGATCTGACGCTCTCGGGCGGCCGCGATCAGGGCGCGCCCGAGGGCCTCGCCGTCATCGCAGGCGGGGTGATCGCAGCGGATGCGAAGCGAGTAGGCGTCATCGCGGGCGATCACCACGGCCCCGGGGAGCTCCACGGTCAGGGCCTCGTAGCGCGGCCTTGGATCGTCGGGACGCGGCAGATCGTCTGTGGCGAAGCGCCTCATCGCGCCCATTCTCTCCGTTCTTCGGCGCAGCGCACCACAGCCTTGATCAGGCGCTCGCGCAGCTCTGGGATCTCCCAGGCGCGCCGCATCGGCCGCTCGAGCGAGCGTAGCGGGTCGAAGTAGAAAAACGAGCGCTCGGCGTCGACCACCGGGCTGCGGTAGACCGCGATGCCGCGCTTGTCGTCGTAGTATTCGTAAGCGTGCAGGTCACGCTTGCCGCCGCCGCCGTAAGCGTCACAGACGAAGGTCGGCGTCATGAACCCAGCGGTGTAGCCGCGGACGCTCTTTTCGAGCTCGATCGCGTCGCTGAGCGTGGTGCGTAGCGTCTCCACGCCAGGCACCATGTCATGGATATAGACATAATACGGCTGGATGTTGATGTAGGCCAGCCGGCGGATCAAGAGCCCCATCACCTCGGGCGTGTCGTTGACCCCACGCAGCAGCACGCTCTGGTTGCGCACGATCACGCCCGCCTGAAAGAGCCGGTCGAGGGCGCGACGGGTCAGCTCGGTGATCTCGCCCGGGTGGTTGAAGTGGGTGTGGACGCAGACCTGCACGCCCTGCTCGCGCCCACGCTGCACCATCTCGGCCACGACACCAACCCAGGCGTCGTCGCTGAGCACCTTCTGGGGCATCATCGCCAGGCCCTTGGTCGCCAGGCGGATCCGCCGCACGTGGTCGATCGCGAGCAGCTCCTCGCCGATGTGGCGCAGCAGCTCCGGCGCGACGAGGTAGGTGTCCCCCCCGCTGACGACGACATCTTCGACGGTAGACGTGGCGCGGATGTAGTCGAAGGCCTGCGCATAACGCGCCCGGCTGGCGTGGAAGTCGAGCTTGTCCACCGAGTCGGTGCTCGTCCCCACCGAATAGGAGCGCGTGCAATAGCGACAGTTCACAGGACAGACGTCGGTCGCCAGCAGCAGGACCTTGTCTGGATAGCGATGTGTCAGACCCGGCGCCGCGGCGTCTTTCTGCTCAGCGAGAGAGTCGAGGGTCGCCATCGGATGGCTCGGCTCATGCTCGGATCCTAGCGGCAAAAACTGCCGTCGAATCGGGTCGTGGGTGGGGTCGTCCCAGTCGACCAGCGAGAGGACGTAGGGCGTCACCCGCATCGACATCGGCGCCCGGGCGAAGCCCTCGCGAACATCGGCGAGGAAGGTCGAGTCGAGACGCTCGCCGAGCAGCTCGGCCAGTTGAACGATCGTGGTCGGGCTGTTTCTCAGCTGCCAGCGATGGTCGAAAAAGGTGGTCTCGTCGACATCACGCCAGGCGGGAATCGACTGCCACCACGGTCCGTCGCGAAGCGCTCGGTGGTCACCCAAGCGCAGCTCGCGGCGGCGCTCACGGGGCGCAACCTGGTCGTCATGGTGTTGGAGATGGGTCATCGCGGTCATGGCAGCTACGCTTTCGACAAAAAGGAATCGGACAAAAACTATTTGAGCACGAAGCATTTGCGCACGCAAGACCGCCTGAGCATCAAGCTAAACCATTGCAAACATTAAACTCTTTTGCGTTCCCAACGGCCGGCGTTAAGCAGCGCCTCACAGAACGTGGGCGAGACAACACCCGATGGGCGGAGGTCGCTCAGCTACGCAGCGCGTCAAGCAAACGTTGACCGATCTGCCAGACGTTCCCAGCGCCCAAGGTCACGACGAGATCCCCTGGCTCACAGCGCTCTCTGAGGGTCGTGAGCACCGCGTCGTGATCGGGAAAGAGCGTCACGTCCCGGTGGCCATGCTCGCGGATCGCGGCGGCGAGGTGCTCACCATCGATGCCCTCGATGGGCTCCTCGCCAGCTGGGTAGACCTCGGTCATCAGCACGACGTCGGCGTCGTAGAAGCAGGTGGCGAAGCCCTCGAACTGATCGCGCACGCGGGTGTAACGGTGGGGCTGGAACACAGCGATCACCCGGCGGTCAGCTCCATCGATGCCCATGCCATGGGCGGCGGCCCGAGCGCCAGAGAGCGTGGCGCGGATCTCGGTCGGGTGGTGGCCGTAGTCGTCGACGACCATGATCCCGTTTTCTTCGCCGCGGATGGTGAAGCGACGCTGTACGCCGTTGAAGCCGTCGAGGGCGCGGCGGATCACGGCGTAATCGATGTCGAGCTCCTCGGCCACGGCCACCGCCGCCAGCGCGTTGAGCACGTTATGCTGGCCGACCATATTGAGGGTGATCGGCTCACAGGCCTCTCCATGGCGCACGGGCGTGAAACGCGTCGCCAGACCTTGGGGTTTGATGTCCTTGAGGCTGTAGTCGGCCTGCGAGGTCGTGCCATAGGTCACGAAGCGCCGATCGACCTGGGGCAGCACGCTCTGCACGTTGGGTGAGTCGAGGCAGAGCACGGCCAGGCCGTAAAAGGGGATCTTGTTGACAAAGGTGACGAAGGTCTCTTTCAGCCGGTCGAGATCGCCGTAGTGGTCCATATGCTCGGGGTCGATGTTGGTCACCACGGCGATGGTCGGCGAGAGGCTGAGGAACGAGCCGTCTGACTCGTCCGCCTCGGCCACGAGGTACTCGCCTTGCCCCAGCCTGGCGTTGGAGCCGAGGGCGTTGACCTTGCCGCCGATCACCACCGTCGGGTCGATCTTGGCCTCGTCGCAGATCGCCGAGATCAAGGACGTCGTGGTGGTCTTGCCGTGGCTACCAGCGATGGCGACGCCATACTTCATTCGCATCAGCTCGGCGAGCATCTCGGCGCGGGGGATCACCGGCGTGGCGAGCCGGCGGGCCTTCATCACCTCCGGGTTGTCGCCCTTGACCGCGCTCGAGATCACGACCACATCGGCGCCCTCGATGTTCTCAGGGGCGTGGCCACCGCAGGCGACACGCCCGCCGAGATCGCTGAGACGCTGGGTGGTGTCGCTCTGACGTAGGTCGGAGCCGCTGACCTCGAAGCCAAGGTTGAGCAGAACCTCGGCGATTCCGCTCATACCGATGCCGCCGATGCCAACGAAATGGATGCGCTTGACGCGCCCTTTGAACATGCGCATGCGCTCTTCTAGCACAGCCGTCGCGGCTTACGCATCACGACCCATCAGCCCGCTCATCTCAAGTGCCCCCGTACCATCAACACAGATGGCGAGCGCGCGCTCGCCGCGGCCACCGACAGACAGCGCTGCGACCTGCTAGCGCCGAGTCGAGATCGCGAGCTCTCGCAACAGCGCGACCACGGCCGCCGCCGCACGCGGTCGTCCGCAGCTGCGCATGGCACCCGCCATATGCGCCAGCCTCGCCCGATCGTCGAGCAGCGCCGTCAAGGTTCGCGCGAGCTGGCCAGCGTCGAGGTCGCCTTGGCGTCGCATCAGCGCGCCTCCAGCCTCGACCGCCTGCTGAGCGTTGGCCGCCTGGTGATCGTTGGCCGCATAAGGGTAGGGCACGAGGAAGGCCGGCAACCCCGCGACGCCGAGCTCAGCGATCGTCGTCGCGCCCGAGCGGCAGAGCGCCAGATCGGCCCAGCGGTAGTGCTCGACCATCTCGTCGGAAAAAAACGCCGCGACGGTCGCCGCGAGCCCCGCCTCGGCATAGGCGGCGCGGACCCGCTCGCGGTCGGCTTCGCCCGTCTGGTGTACGACCTCGAGACCAGCTGGTAGCCGCGTGGCCACCTGCGGGAGCGCCTCGACACAGCTCTCGTTGAGCCAGCGCGCGCCCTGACTGCCGCCAAAGACGAAGAGCCGCGCCGGTCGCGCCCCACCGCCCCTCTCCTCGGCGCCAGCTGCCCTTGCGGGCCCCGCAGAGGCGCTCGTCAGCGCGCTGACCATCCGAGCTCGTAGCGGGTTGCCGAGGCAGATCGTCTTGTCGGGTGGAAAACCCGGCGTGCCCTCGAAGCTGGTCACCACCCGCTGCGCGAGCCGCGCCAGGGCGCGGTTGGTCGAGCCCGGGATCGCGTTCTGCTCGAGCAAGAGCAGCGGCCGCCGCAGCAGCCGCGCCGCGAGCGCCAGTGGCCCCGACGCGTAGCCGCCGACACCGACGACGACGTCGGGATCGAAGCGTCGCGCCAGCGCGATGGCGCGCACCACAGCCGGCGGCAAGCCGACGAGCGTCCGCAGCCGCGCCGTGAAGCCGCTGCCCTTCAGCTTGCCCACCGCTAGCAACGCGAGCTCAAAGCCCGCTGGCGGGACGAGCTTGGCCTCGAGCCCCCCATGGGCGCCGACGAAGAGCAGCTCCGCTTCGGGGTCTTCGGCGCGCAGCTGCTCGGCCACGGCGAGCGCAGGGATGACATGGCCGCCGGTGCCTCCGCCGGCGAGGAGCACACGAAAGCTCATGCGCTAACTCTCGCCTCCAGCGATCACCACGCGGTGAACCTTCTTCCGGTTGTCGGTCTTGCGGGTCGCGCGACGCTTCTGCACCGCCAGAGACACAGGATTGCGAGCCGAGATGTTGAGCAGCACCCCCAATGAGAAGAGGTTCATCACCAGCCCCGATCCGCCGTAGGAGAAAAACGGCAGCGTGATCCCCTTGGTCGGCACGAGACCGAGGACCACCGCCATATGGAGCAGCGCCTGCAGGGTGTAGGTCGCGGTGATGCCATACGCGAGGTAGGTGCCGAAGAGATCACGGGCGCCGATGGCCGCACGCACGCCGCGCCAGATCAGCACAGAGAAGAGGCCGACGACCATCATCAGGCCGACGAAGCCGAGCTCCTCACCGGTGATGGCAAAGATGAAGTCGGTATGCGCCGCAGGCAAAAAGAAGAGCTTCTGCTTGCCGGCGCCGAGGCCGAGGCCGTGCAGCCCTCCGGAGCCGACGCTGATCAGGGACTCGCTGATCTGATAGCCAGCGTCCTGCCGGTAGGCCCAGGGGTCGAGAAACGCGATCAGCCGGCGCAGACGCCACGGCGTGCCGACGATCTGCTGGTAGGCGATCGGCGCAGCCACGAGCAGCGCGGCTAAGATATACGAGAGGCGAGTGCCGGCGACGAAGAGCATCAAGAAGGTCACCGCCAAGAGGATCGCCGTCGAGCCCAGGTCAGGCTGTTTGAGCACTAGCGCGCCGACCAGCGCCGCGACGAAGAGGTGGGGCAGAAAGCCGATCGAGAAGAGGCGCATGTCGTCGCGCTTCTTCGAGAGCGAGTAGGCCAGGTAGATCACCAGCGAGAGCTTCGCCGCCTCCGAGGGCTGAAACGAAACACCCGCGAGCCGAAACCAGCGCACGGCACCGTCGACCCGGGTGCCGAGCGCGAAGAGCGCGATCAGCATCAGCACCGTGCCGAGCAGCAGCGGGTAGACGAAGCGTTGGTAGAGCCGGTAGTCGAGGCGCCAGCCGATATAGAGCGCGATCAGGCCGATACCGCCGTAGCTGGCGTGGCGCATCAGGAAGAAGGTGCCGTCTTTGTACTTCCTCGCCGCGAAGACTGCGCTCGAGGAGAAGACCATCACCGTCCCAAGGCCGAGGAGCGCCAGCACCACAGCCAGCAGCAGCACGTCGAGGCCGCGGGGCGCCTCGGGGTCGACCACGGGGGCGGCTGCGGCAACGTCGCGGCTGCTCTGCGCCGCCGCCTCCGCGCTCGTGATCCGCGAGCGACGGCGGGGACGCAGCCGGCCAAAGACCGCGCCGAGGCCGCGGAGCGTCGCGCCGCCAGCGGCGCATGCGCCCTCGCCACAGCTCGCGATGGCGCTCTTAGCGCGCTGCATAGCCGCGCTGCGGCGTCGGTTTCGAGGGCGACCCAACATCACCAGCCAGCCTGCCGAAGAGCGCGCAGATGGGCAAATTTTTGAAGCTTTTTGGCGTTGGTGAGTCTTGAGAGCCCCCCTACACAGTCCTCCCGTCGCCGGGCACAGCGCTGCCGGCCGCTTTCTAGGCCTCCGAGCGTTCGCCGTACCAGCAAAGAGGTGTTCGCGTCGCACCACTCAGCTCTGCGACGGCTTCACCGCGGGCGAATCAGACGAGCGAGAAGGGCTACTCATCGCGGCCTTGGCGACGGCGGCGCCCTCGCTCCCCGAAGACACCACCCTCGCCGCTGGCGCGGTCTCATTCGCGGTCTCATTGGGGGCGGTCCCTGCGCTGGTGGAGCTGGCCGCCTCTTCCCCGCCGCTGGTGAGATCGAAGAGCTGACGCGCCGCCTCCACCAGCCGCGCCCGAGCGACCGGATCCTCGGGGGCACCCTTGAGCTGCTGGGTCGGCGCGTGGAGCAGCTTGTTGACGATCGCGTCGGCGAGCTTCTGCAACACCTTGGCCTGCTTACCCTCGAGTCTCAGCTTCTTGGCGGTCTTCTCCGCCTCTCCGTGGGCGACCTCCCTGAAGCGCTGGCGCAGCTGCTTGACCACCGGCACCGCACCCTGGCTGCGCAGCCATTTGTCGAAGGCCTTGACCTCGCTGGCGACCATCTTCTCGGCGGCCTTGGCCTCCTGCTTGCGCTTCTTGAGGTTCTGGCCGACGACCTGCTCGAGGGCGTCAACGTCGAAGAGGTAGAGGTTGTCGACGCTGCGCGCCGCTGGATCGACATCTCGAGGCACGGCGATGTCGACGATCAGCAGTGGGCGCTGCTTGCGTCGCTTGAGCACCTGCGCCAACAGGTCACGGCTGAGGATTGGCTTCGGGCTGCTGGTCGACGAGATCACCACGTCGGCCCACTCGAGCTGCTGCTCGAGCTCATCGAAGGGGACGGCGCTGCCCTCGACGGCGCGGGCCAGCGCCTCGCCGTTCTCAAGGTTGCGGTTGCAGACGCGCAGCCGCCTCGTGCCGTGGGAGAGCAGGTGACGCCCGGCCAGCTCGGCCATCTCGCCAGCGCCGACGATCAGCACGGCGACCGTCGAGAGGTCAGCGAAGACACGCCCCGCCAGATCGACGGCGACGGAGCTGACCGAGGCCGGATGGCGCGCGATGTCGGTCTCGGTGCGCACTCGCTTGCCCACGTGAAAGGCCCGCTCGAGGCAGCGCCCCAAGAGCGGCCCCATGGCGCGCTCCTCGCGGGCCAGGGCGAAGGCCTCCTTGACCTGCCCCATGATCTGCGCTTCGCCGACGACCAGCGCGTCGAGGCTGGCGGTGACACGGAAAATATGCCGCAGCGCCTCATCATCGGAGCGGCAATAGACCACGGCGCAGAGCGCCGCCGTGTTCATCCCGCTCTGCTCCGCCAGCAGCTTGCAGCAGCTATGCTCGACGACCGTGGCGTCCTGACCGACGGCGTAGATCTCGACTCGGTTGCAGGTCGAGAGCAGCATCGCCTCGCAGATCTCGGGAGAGCCGACCAGCTGGCGCAGCGCCGCTGGCTTGTCGGCAGCGGCGAAGGCCAGCCGCTCCCGTACCTCCAGCGGCGCGCTGTGGATGCTGCAACCGACGACGACGAAACGCATCAGCCTAGCACCCGCCGGGCGATGTAGAGCCCGAGCACGACCACTGTCACGGCAAAGCCGAAGAGCGTCAGCAGCGCCGCGCGGCGGCCCCGTAGACCGACGGTGAGGCGAGCCACCAGCAGCACGAGGTAGACGAGCAGGATCACCCCGGCGAGCAGGTGCTCGAGGCGCACGCCGAAGCCGAGCTGCTGCGACCAGAGGATGCCCGTGACCACGGCGCAGAGAAAGAGCGGAAAGCCCACCAGCGTGAGCCTCAAGCTCAGCATGTCGAGCGTCGTCAGCGCCGGCGCGGAGCTGTCGAGGGCCAGCAGCTGGTTGCGACGTAAGGCCAGGTTCTGTCGCAGGTAGACCACCGCCACGGTGCTGGCCAGGGCCAGCGCCGCGACGCTCATCGCGACGAGCGTGAGGTGGAGCTTGCCCAGCGCCGCCGGCAGACCAGAGACCGATGGGCCTCGAGAGGTGATCTGCCCGCTGATCACCAACGCCAGCGCCAGCGGCATGATCACCGCGCCACCCACCGGCAGGGGCCAGCGTAGAGACACCAGCAGAAACCCCGCCAGCAGCAGAAACGCGATCAGGTTGAGGGTGCCCCCGACGCCGGTCAGCGGGTGGAAGCCGTTGACGCAATAGCTGCCGATGGTCGCGAAGTGGACCACCAGCAAAAGCGCGGTCGCGATCTGCCCCGCCCGACGGATCCTGGCGCTCGGCGTGAAGAGGTAGACCAGGTAGATCAGGCTGGTCAGGCCGTAGAGGACGATCGAGAGCAGGGTCAGGGCGCGCATGATGCTGCGTCGAGGGCGGGGGTGTCAGCTGACGACGAGCCGCTCCGTCCGCTCAACCCTCCGGTGAGCCGACGAAGCCCTGCTGCACCTCGTAGCCCGTGTCGCCCAGCAGCACCGAGTCCATATAGTGCTCGGCCGAGAGCTCAGCGAGCTGGGGTAGCGTCTTGACCCGCCCGAGCAAGCCGTGGGGATCGGCCTCGCCGCCCACGGTCTTGATGAAGCGCACGGCGGCCTCGATCAGGAACACGTGACCGTCCCAATGCAGGTGCTTATCGTCGAGCCGAGCCGTCTCTTCCATGACCCAGCTGTCGAGTTGCTCTTGCGATACGAAGATACGCGCCATCGTTCGCAGTCTACGCCCGCGCTCGTCGGGGCGCAATCCGGGCGCGCCTCCGGAGCTTGCTCGCGGTGGCAACCCACCAGGAGGGGATCGGTGGAGGTGCCCTCGAGCCACCCCACCGGCAGGTCGAGCAAGGGCCAGGGAGGGGGTTTGGGGGAAACGTTATCTGGCCAGGCGCGCCACGGGTCGTTCGGCGGCCGCGGGTGGTTGCCGGCGAAGGGCACACATTCGAGGGTCTGCCAACAGCCGATGAAGCCGCCGGTGGCGAACACGATCACGATCAGGCAGCCGGTGCCAGCGGATTTCAGCCGCCCCATCTCTCCAACAAACTACCATGAGTTCCCGAGACCGGCGCCTGCAATCTCGACAAACCAGCCCCGCAATCTCGACGAGCCCGCCAGAGCTGATAGATTGCCCGCTCTGGAGGCTTGGAGTCGCTCGTGGTCGCCTCGTTCGAAACGCTCGAGCTGAAGAAGGTCCGCAAGGTCTTCGGGCGGCACGCCGCCCTCGCCGGGGTCTCGGCGCGTTTCGCGGCGGGAGAGGTCTCGCTGCTGATGGGGCCCAACGGGGCCGGAAAGTCGACCCTGCTGGGGATCCTCAGCACCGCCAGCCAGCCAAGCTCCGGCGAGGTCCTCTTCGGCGAGCTCGACCACAAGCAGGCCTCACGGCAGGTCAGCCAGCGCGTCGGCCTGCTCAGCCACTCACCGCTGCTCTACCCCGAGCTCTCGGCGCGCGAGAACCTCCTCTTCTTCGCCAGGCTCTACGGTCGGCAAGACGCCAAAGGGTGGGTCGAGCGGTGGCTCGAGCAGGTGGCCTTGACCCACGCCGCAAAGCGCCCCGTGCGGCTGCTCTCCCACGGGATGAAGCAGCGCGTGGCGCTGGGCCGCGCGCTCTTGCACGACCCCGACCTGCTGCTCCTCGACGAGCCCTTCACCGGTCTCGACCGCGCCGGGGTCGAGCTGCTCCGCGATGAGATCGCCCGCGCTCGCCGCGCCAAGCGGATCGTGATCGTCGTGACCCACGACGTCGACGCTGTCGACGGCCTCTGCGATCAGCTGGTGGTGCTGCGCCGCGGCCGGGTGGTTGAGCGGCGCCATCAAGCCGAGCTGAAGGCCAAGGAGATCCTGGACGCCTACCATGCCGTCGTCTGACAACAAGAGCACCGACGTCCGCGAGGCGATGGAGCGGCGGGCGGAGGAGCGCGGCAGCGCGGCCACGCTGAAGCCCCCAAGCTTCGCCACACAGGTCTGGCTGCTCTGCGCCAAGGATCTCCGCCTCGAGTGGCGCAGCAGAGAGATCGTCTACACCATGGCGCTCTTCTCGGCGCTGCTGGTGATCATCTTCGCCTTCGCCTTCGCCGACCGCGCTCGCCCCTTCCCCGGCGCCGCCGGCGGTCTGCTCTGGATCGCGATCACCTTCAGCGGGACTCTCGGCATCGGGCGTTTCTTCGAGCGCGAGCGCGAGGGCGAGACGATCCGTGCCCTGCTGCTCTCGCCGTCGAGCCCAGCGGCCCTCTACACGGCCAAGCTGCTGGCGATGGTGCTCTTCATGGCCACCACGACGGCGGTGGTGCTGCCGATGCTGGTGCTCTTCTTTCACCTCGAGGTCGCCGAGCCGGCGCTCTTCGCGCTGCTCCTCGTGCTAGGAATCCTCGGCTTTGCCGCCGTGGGCTCGCTCTTCGCCGCGGGGCTGATGCGAGCCCGCAGCCGCGACGTGCTCCTTGGGATCCTGACCTATCCGATCGCGCTACCGGTGATCATCGCCGGCGCCAAGGGGACGGCGGCACTGACCGCGACGCAGCCCGACATCGCCGCGGCGATGACCTGGCTCAAGCTCGTCGGCGGCTTCGACGTGGTATTCATCACTCTCTCGCTCTGGGTCTTCGGGCCGCTGCTCAGCGGCGATTAGCTCGGCTGTCTCAGAGCACACGGGGGACTCAGGAGGTCCTATGCAGACCGTGCGGATCGCCACACGCAAGAGCAAGCTCGCCCTCTGGCAAGCGGAGTGGGTCGCAGCTCAGCTCCGCGAGGCTCATCCGAGGATTGAGGTCGAGCTCCTCCACGTGGTGACCAGAGGCGACAAGATCACCGACGTACCGCTCGCCAAGGTCGGCGGCAAGGGGCTCTTCGTCAAAGAGATCGAGGACGCGCTGCTCGAGGGGCGCGCCGACATCGCCGTGCACTCGATAAAGGACGTGCCCGCCGAGCTGCCCGAGGGGCTACACCTGCCGGTGCTCTGCGAGCGCGCCGATCCCCGCGACGCCTGGTGTTGCGCGGCAGGCCACGAGCTCGACGCGATGCCCCTGGGGGCCGTGATCGGCACCTCGAGCCTGCGGCGTCAGGTGCAGATCACGGCGCGACGCCCAGACCTGAAGATCGAGCTGCTGCGGGGCAACGTGCCGACGCGGCTGCGCAAGCTCGAGGAGGGCGAATACGACGCGATCGTGCTCGCCGCCGCCGGGCTGAAGCGCCTCGAGCTGGCCGAGAAGGCCACCTGCTGGCTCGAGCCCGAGCTGATGCTGCCTGCCGTCGGCCAGGGCGCCGTCGGCATCGAGTGCCGCCAGAACGACGAGCCGATCAACGCCTTGATCGCCCCACTACACCACGAGCCCACGGCGCTCTGCGTCCGCGCCGAGCGCGCCTTCCTGGCTCGCCTCGACGGCGGCTGCCAGGTGCCCATCGGCTGCTATGGCGTGCTCGAAGGCGCCGCTGTGGAGCCCGCCGGTCAGACGCTCTGGCTACGCGGGCTGGTCGGTGACACCGACCGCGGCGAGCTGCTCTGCGAAGAGCGCCGCGTCGTAGCCAAGGAGGGCGAGGCGATCGGCGTCGAGCTCGCCGAGGCGATCCTCGCCGCTGGCGGCAAGGCGATCCTCGAGCGCGTCTACGCCGGTGGCCAAAGCTAGCCTCCCCCAACCGGGAGAGCAGGAGCCCAGATGTCCGACCTACCGCCCATCGCCAGACCCGAGGCCTCGCCCCGCGAGGGCGAGGAGAGCTTCATCCCCAAATGGATCGCCTGGGAGAGCACGCGGCGCTGCAACCTCGGCTGCGTGCACTGCCGCTGCTCGTCGGAGCTGAGCTCGTCCTCAGGCCGCTTCGATACCGCCGCCGCCAAGCAGCTGATCGACGACATCTGCGTCGTCTCCAAGCCAGTCTTCGTGCTCTCTGGCGGTGAGCCGCTGATGCGTGGCGACATCTTCGAGATCGCCGAGCATGGCAGAGCGCGGGGGCTGCGCGTCTGTATGGCGACCAACGGCACGCTGGTCACCGACGAGACCTGCCGCCAGCTCAAGGCGGCTCAGATCCGTATCGTCTCGCTCTCCCTCGACGGGCCCACCGCAGAGATCCATGACGACTTCCGCCAGCAGGAGGGCGCCTACGAGGGTACGCTGCGAGCAGCAGCGCTCTTCGCCAACCACGGCATCGAGTTCATCGTCAACTCGTCGTTTTCCAAGCGCAACCAACCGCATATCGCCGACACCTTCCGTCTCGCCAAGTCGATCGGCGCCAAGGCCTGGTACATGTTCATGATCGTCCCCACCGGCCGCGGCGAGGAGATCATGGCCGAGCTGATCTCCAAGGAGGACTACGAGGAGATCCTCGAGTGGCACTACCACCAGGAGAAGGCCGAAGAGGAGATCCTGATGCGGCCGACCTGCGCACCGCACTACTACCGGGTGGTGCCTCAGCTCAATCGGCAAGAGGGCAGGGCGTTCAAGCGCCGCAGCCTCAGCTTCTCCACCGGCGGCGGCAAGGGCTGCCTCGCGGCGCAGTCGATCTGCCTGATCGACTGCATGGGTGACGTGAAGCCCTGCTCCTACTTCCCCCTCTCCGCGGGCAACGTGCGCGAGCAGTCCTTCGAGTCGATCTGGTGGGGCTCGAAGCTCTTCTCCGACCTGCGCCAGTTCGAACGCTACAAGGGCTCCTGTGGCAGCTGCGAGTACCTCCGCGTCTGTGGCGGCTGCCGCGCCCGCGCCTACGCCGTCACCGGCGACTACATGGCCCCCGAGCCCTTCTGCGACTACCTCCCCGGCAACGCCCCCAAGGGCCCCGTTATCCAGAGGTAGTCCGTCACGGCGTCCGTCGCAAGCCGACACGGCGCGCCGTCGCCGCGTAAGAGCCACCCACATCCCCCCACAAGAGGCTGGCCTGCGAGCCGCGGTTTGCGTTAGGGTGGCGCCCCCGGGGGATGGTCTAGGACGTTGTGAGCTCAATGGCAGACGACAAACACCCCAAAGCACTCTACGCGCTCTTTTTCACCGAGATGTGGGAACGCTTCGGCTTCTACTGCATGCTCGCGATCTTCGTGCTCTACATGGTCGAGCCCATCGCCGGATCCTTCGGCGGCGGCCTAGGCTTCACCAAGGGCAAGGCCTCACAGATTTATGGCCTCTACGTCGGCCTGGTCTACTTCACGCCGATCATCGGCGGCCTGGTCGCAGACCGCTTCCTCGGCTACCTCAAGACCATCTTCCTCGGTGGCCTGTTCATGATGGCCGGCTACTTCTTACTCGCGGTGAAGTCGGTACCCACCTTCTACAGCGGTCTCGGCGCGATCATCATCGGCAACGGCCTCTTCAAGCCCAACATCTCGACGATGGTCGGCAACGTCTACCTCGACCGCCCGCACCTCAAAGACGCCGGCTTCAACATCTTCTACATGGGGATCAACATCGGCGCGGTGTTCTCCCCGCTCGCGGCGAGCTTCGTCAAGACCGCCTTCAACTGGAACTACGCCTTCGCCACCGCCGGCATCGGCATGGGCCTCTCGCTGCTGATCCTGCTCGGGACACGCAAGCTAACCGCCGTGGGCGACACGGTGATCGCCGACAAGAAGACGAAAGCCGCCGAGGCCAAACACAACGACAAGCCCGCCACGGTCGTGCGCGAGCCCGGCGAGAAGCTGCGCGTGCAAGCGCTCTTCATCATCTATGTCGTCGTGATCGTGTTCTGGATGGCCTTCCACCAAAACGGCCTGACGCTCAACTTCTGGGCCAAGAACAACACGCTGCCCCTGGCCGGGATCAACTTCGCCAAGCAGGCCGAGCTGACCCAGGCGATCAACCCCTTCTTCGTCGTCTTCCACACCCTGTTGATCATCGTCCCCTTCTGGGCCTGGCTGCGCCGCAAGGGCAAAGAACCCTCGACCCCGGCGAAGATGATGCTCGGGATGATGCTCACCGCCGCGGCCTACGGGCTGATGGCGTCGGCCGGCCTCCTCGGGGGCGATACTGGCAAAGTCAGCGCCTACTGGCTGATCGCAACCTATGGCACGATTACCCTCGGCGAGCTCTGCCTCTCGCCGATGGGCCTCTCGGTGGTCTCCAAGCTCGCCCCGCAGCGCAGCGCTGGCACCTTCATGGGGCTGTGGTTCGTCTCGACGGCCACTGGCAACTACCTCTCCGGCGCCGTCGGCTCGCTCTGGGATAAGGTCCCGCCCTCGACCTTCTTTTTGATCTTGGTCGGCAGCTCGATCTTCGCCGCCTTCGTGCTGCGGCTCGTGCTGCGTCGCCTCGAGAACGCGCTCGACCTCGTCTCCGCCTGAGCTCGGAGCTCTGCTGGCTTTCGTTGCGCGTCAGTCAGATACCGCGAGCCGCGCTGAGCCGAGCCAGGCCGAGCCGCTACCCGGGCAGCACCTCGAGGGTGCCAGCCTGGGCGTCGAGCGCGACCTCGACGCCGAGCGGCAGCGCGACGTTGCGCGCCCCATGCCCAACCGGCGCGCCGCTGGCGATCGGCACCTGCAGCCGGCCTAGGCGCTCGCCGAGCACCTCGAGGGCGGTGATAGGGGTCGGCGGCTGGCCCTGCTCAGCGTCACAGCTGGCGAAATCGCCGAGCACCACACCGGCGATATCGTCCAGCGCTCCCGTGGCGAGCAGCTGGGTCAGCATCCGATCGAGGCGATAGGGGACCTCACCCACGTCCTCGAGGAGCACGACGCAGCCAGCGAAGCGCGGCTGCTGCGGCGTCCCGCAGAGCGCAGCCAGCAGCGTGAGGTTCCCGCCCCGGAGGCGCCCCCGTGCGCGCCCCCCCACCAGGTAACCGAGCCCCTCGAGGCGAGGCATCGCCCGCCCCTCGAGCAAGGCGAAGAGCACCTCCCGATCGCCCTCGGGCAACACAGCCAGCTGATTGACCACCGGCCCGTGGATCGAGATCGCGCCGGCGGTCACCGCCGCCTGGTGCAGCGCTGTGATGTCGGAGAAGCCCACCAACGGCACGCCCCGCGCCGCCAGCGCTGGCAGATCGAGGGCCTGTCCGCCGGAGAGCGCCAGCAGCCTCGTGGCGCCGTAGCCGCCCCGCGCGCAGAAGATCGCCCCCACCTGCGGATCGCGGATCGCGGCGTTGAGTGCCGCGGCGCGCTCGGCGTCAGAGCCAGCGAGGTAAGCGAAGGGAGGCTCTTGCCGCGACACTCGGTTCGGATAATAACCGCGCAGCACATCATAGCGATCGGCGAGCAACGCCAGCCCCGCCTCGAAGCTCTCGGTCGGCGCGTGGCTGGCTGGCGCGATCACCGCTACACTAGCTCCCGGAGAAAGCGCGCGAAACATCTCAGCTGCTTAGCACAGCGGAGGCTCCGCTGGCCAACCTCGGGCGCCCTGAGGCAGGCGTCCTGAGGCAGACGTCCTGAGGCAGACGTCCTGAGGCAGACGTCCTGAGGCAGACGTCCTAAGAGCCCCCCTACAAATGCCTCCCGTCGCCAAGCACAGCCCTGCCGGCCGCTTTCTAGAGCGCTGACCACCGCTTGCTACCAGCAGGCGCCCTTCTCGCTCCTACGCTGTGATTCCGCATCCTTCGCGCAGCTCGGTCCGGTAAGCTGATCAGCGCTCTAGGCCTCAGAAAGCTCGCCGTACCACCAGTAGGGCTCATTTCTTCGGCGACGAAAGCGGCTCGGCAGCTCAGCACCCGGCTCGGTCCCGCGTTTGTGGGGAAGCTCTCAAGAGCCCGTCGTTCCGCCAACAGCTCGAGGCGAGGGAGTCCGCCAACAGCTCGGGATGATCTACGACGACCTCGGCCTACGACGTGCCGCTCTGAAGCGAGCCGCAGGCCGCGAGATCAACGCAACTCGCCGAGGCGGGGCTTCATCGCGGCCGAGCGACAGCGCCGACGAAAGAAGCCGCGCAGCCTGCCGTTCAGCGCTGATCTACTTACCGAGCGCGATCGCGCGCACGATCGCGTTTTCGGGGCGGGTGCCGTCCTCGAACAGCTCCTCGTCGATCGGGATCTCGCCGGAGGTCATCGGGTTGGACGACGATGGCGTGAACTCGGCCTCATGGGTCGACCCCTCCCATGCGATCACGCGATCGCGGCCACGCTGCTTGGCCAGGTAGAGCGCCTGGTCGGCCGCCTCGAAGAGCGTCTCGCGGGTCTGGGCGTCGGTCGGCGCCGTGGCGAGGCCGACGGAGATCGAGACGTAGCCCTTGGGCTGCTTGTCGCCGTGGGGGAACACCGCCTCGGCGATCGTGCGACGGATCCGCTCGGCGTGCTGCTGCGCCTGGATCGGATCGGCCCCAAGGAGCAGCACGGTGAACTCTTCGCCGCCATAGCGAGCGACGAGATCGGTCCGCCGGGTGACCGATCGGATCAGCTTCGCCACCAGCCTCAGCGCCTCGTCGCCGGCCTGATGACCGTTGGTGTCGTTGAAGTGCTTGAAGTTGTCGACGTCTATCATCGCCAACGAGAGGTGCGTGCCGTAGGAGTGGCAGCGCGACAGCTCGGACGCGACCTGGCGAAAGAGCGTGCGGCGGTTGGGCAGCCCGGTCAGGGCGTCGTTCTCGGCCTCTTGACGGATCTTCGAGATCTGCATCGCGCCGAGGAGCGCGACGCCAGCGAGGTCGGCGATCATCGCCAGCGTGCGATGGACCACCGCAGGCTCCCCCGACGCGCCGGCGATCATGATCAGCCCGAAGAGCCGATCACCATGCCAGATCGGCACGGCAAGATCGGTGGCGATACCGTGGCGACGCAGCACGCTGTTCACGGGCTGGTCGTAGGGCAGCACGGCGCGCTGGCTGAGCAGCGGGCGGACGCCGAGCTCGGCGATGGTGCAGAGGAGCTCGCCGCGCAGCTGCGGCGCAAACCCGGCGCCGTCAACAAGCTGCAGCTGGGTCGGCGACTTGGCGAGCCAGATCGCCACGCAGTGGGTCTGCAGCAGCGCCGAGATGCCCCGGGAGCAGGTCGCGGTCACCTGGTCGTAGCTCATCGCCGCCGTCAACGCCTTGACCAGCTCCGGAAAGTTGATGAAGAACTCGATCTGTCGCTGATAGCGGGCGTCGGAGCGAGCGAGCTCGGAGCGCAGCCGCGCGACCTCGATCTCGCCGACCTTGCGCTGTGGCGACTCGAGCTCGGGGGGCTTCGGTCGCCGCAAGACCGCCACCGCGATCGCGCCGATCAGGGCGCCGATGGCCAGCGGCAAGACCGCGTGAGGCGAGAGATCCACGCTCACTCTTCGACGGGATCTTCCGCCCGTTGAGCGTGACGCTGTCTTTGGAGGGCCGCTCCTGGTAGGGTCTTCGGCGGGCAGACGTTGTAGCCCAAAGGAGCGAGATCGTGTCGGAAAAGCCTACGATCAACCCCGAAAACCCGCCACCCCCGCCGATCTTTCGCTGGCTGGTGCTCTTCTTCGTTAGCCTGGCGATGTTTGGCAACTACTACGTGTATGACGCGATCGCGCCGATCGCCGATGTGCTGAAAAAGAGCCTGAGCTTCACCGACCAAGACATCGGTAGCCTCTACTCGATGTACAGCATCGCCGCGGTGATCGTGCTGATCATCGGCGGCGTGATCATCGACCGAATCGGCACGGGGAAGGCTACCGTGCTCTTCGGCGCGATCTGCACGGCGGCGGGGATCGTCAACGCGCTCTCGAGCGACGTCACGGTGATGATCGGCGCCCGCTTCATGCTCGGCGTGGGCGCCGAGCCGCTGATCGTCGCGATCACGACAGCGCTCGCCAAATGGTTCAAGGGCAAGGAGCTGAGCTTCGCCTTCGGGGTCAACCTCACGATCTCGCGGATGGGCCAGATCGCCGCTGACTGGTCGCCGACGTGGGCTCCCTTCGCCTACAGGCGCGAGGGCAAAGACGGCAAGCTCACAGACAGCTGGCAGGGCCCCCTGGTGCTCGCCGCGGTGATCGGCGTGCTCTGCGTGGTGACGTCTGTGATCTACGCGGCGATGGAGAGCTACGCCAGCCGCAACTACGACCTCGGCGCGGCCGAGGAGACGGAGAAGCTGGTCTGGAAGGACCTCTTCCGCTTCGACCGCTCGTTTTGGCTGGTGGTCATGCTCTGCGTGACCTTCTACTCGGCGATCTTTCCCTTCCGCAGCTTCGCGATCAAATACTTCATCGAGGCCTGGGAGATGACCCGCAAGGCCGCCGGTGGGGTCAACAGCGTGTTGCCCCTCGCTGGGATGGTGGCCACGCCCCTCTTTGGCCTGCTGGTCGACAAGCTGGGCAAGCGATCGCTCTTCATGGTCCTCGGCGCGTTTCTGCTGATGCCGGTCTACGTGATGATGGCCTATAAGGTCGCACCCCTCTCAGTGCCGATCGGGATGATGGGCGTCGCCTTCTCCTTAATCCCGGCGGTGATGTGGCCCTCGGTGGCCTACATCGTCGAGCAGAAGCGCCTCGGCACGGGCTACTCGGTGATGACCTTGGTGCAGCAGCTCGGCGTGGCTGGGATGAACTGGGGCATCGGCTTCACCAACGACGTCTTTGGCGCGTCGAAGAAAAAACCTGCGGGCTACATCCCGGGGCTGTGGATCTTCTCCACCCTCGGCTTCTTCGCGCTGCTCTTCGCCTGCCTGCTCCGCGTCCGCGAGACCGGCCCGAAAGCCCATGGCCTCGAGACGATCACCACCAAGACCAACGCCGGCGGCGAGCCTGCGAAGGACGGGGACACGAGCGAGTAGCCTCCCCGCCATGCGTCGGAACGTGGTAGCTGCCACGACGACGCCGCGCGAGGCTCGTCAGCGCATCTCCGCGGCCGGCGCGTCGGCCCTCCTCCGCATCAAGGTCATCACGACCAACCCCACCACCAGCGCGCTGACGATCGCAATCGCTCCGGCGACGCCGGGGTTTCGCGCGGCGCTCTGCATGTAGCGCGTGATGCGCCCGTAGTAGACCGAAAAATGGACCAAGATCGCCACCGTGGAGGCGCTGATCGGCGCGACCTTCGGCACCCGGTCGGCGAAGGTCCCAAGCAGCACAGGGACGAAGGCGGCGGCAAAATAGGCGTATACGCCGTTCTGGGCGAAGATCGCGACGCTGACGTCAGGGTTGACCAGCTGCCGCCAGGAGAGGTAGGCGCTGATGGCGCCGAGCGCGGCGATCACCAAGCGGTTGATCACGACCTCCTTCGGCGACTCGGCGTCGACCTCGCGGCCGAGGGCCCGGCGGATCGGCCGCAGCAGGTCTGCGGTGACCGTCGCCGAGACGCTCTGGATCAGCCCCTCGAGGGTCGAGATGCCGGCGGCTATCAGGCCCAGCACGATCACGATACCCAAGGCCACCGAGAACTGCTTGACCACATAGGCGCTGACGATGCCATCGGTCTTCAGCGCCACGCCGTCAACGGCGAGGTCGGGGAAGCGGAGCCGCGCGTAGAGGCCGACGAGCACCACCGAAAAGAAGATCATCGAGACGATCACGCTCACGACGATATAGCGGTTGACGTCCTTGTCAGAGCGCAGAAAGAGCGACTTGGTGATGATATGAGGCTGACAGACGATCGCGACGCCGATCACCAGCTGACAGACGATGATCTCGAAGAAGTCACGAAAGAGGAAGCTCTTGGGGTTCGTCGCTGAGGCGAGGTTGGGGTCGATCGCGCGCAGCTTGCCGAGAAAGCCCGAGAGGCCATCGCCGAAATGCTCGAAGCCCGAGGTGATCAGCGCTATGGCGACCACCAGCATCAGAGCCGCCTGAACGGCGTTGGTATAGACCATCGAGTTGGCGCCGCCGAACATCATGTAGCCGAAGATGAAGACCGTGACGCCGATCAGCACGATCAGCTCGTCGAGGTTCAGCGCCTTCGAGACGACCTTGGTCAGGCCGACACAGATCAGCACGATGAAGGTGATCAGGAGCAGCGCCAGCAGCGCGAAGACGAAGGCGTAGCGCGGGCTCTCGAAGCGCTGGCCGATCCACTGCGCCATGGTGGTGGCGTTGATCGCCTGACCGCGGCGGCGGAAGCCCTTGGTCAGCACGACGAAGGAGACCAGCGCCGCCACGGGGAGCGCGACGCCGTAGGAGATCACCCCCGAGACGCCGAAGAGCGCGATCAGCCCCGGGTTGATGATGAAGGTCGCCGCGCTCATCATCGAGGCCGCCAGCGAGAGGCCGACCACCAGCGGCGAGAACGCCATCGAGCCGACGGCGTAGTCGGCCATGCTCTTGGTCTTGAGCGCCCCGCGGATCACCAGCGCGAGGACGATCGCGCAGTAGACCCCGAGCAAGATCGCGGAGGTCGTGACCATCCGCGGCGAGGCGAGCTGGCTCATGGCGTGGGCTTGCTCGCGGCGGCGCTAGCGGCCTTCGCGGCGGCGCTACCGGCCTTCGCGGCGGCGCTGCTGGCCTGCGGCGTGGGAGCGCTGGCGGGCGCGGCAGGCTTGCTCGGCTTGGCCGGCGTGGTGGGGTTGGTCGGCTTGGCTGGCTTGACCGCCTCGACCGGCGCCTTCCCGTCGGTGATCCGGGCCGCCGCCTTCGGCGGCGCCACGCGAGCGAGAAAGCGCGCGACGGTGTCGTTGTACTCGTCGTGGCAGTCGATCTGCACCGTATGGCCACAGCGCGGCAGGCCGACCAGCTGCGAGCCCTTGATCTTGTCTGCCCCGCTCTTCATCACGTCGCGGGTGAAACCGCCGTGCATGAAGGGGTTGGGGATCAGCCGATCCTTTTCGCCAAAGACGATCAGCGTCGGCGCCATGATCTTGCCGGCGCTCTCACGGACGAAGTTGTTGCGTGCCAGGCCGGAGATGCTGCGCACGTTGGCGTAGGCGTACCGATCGAACTGCGGGGCCTTCTTCAGCCGCACCCGCTCTTCGACCAGCCACTCGTAGTCGCTCTTCCAGCGGTAGAAGTTGCCGCGGCGCACCGCGCCCCAGATCGCGTACTCCCCCGCCCCCTTGATGAACTTGGTCGTGACCACCTTCTCGAACCACAGCTGCTCGCCCTTGTCGAAGGTCTCGAAGCCCGCTGGCGAGGTCAGCACCACCGCCAGCGGCTCCCGGGGGTAGCGGATCGCGTAGGAGAGCGCGGTCTGACCGCCCATCGAGTGGCCGATCAGCACCGGCTTTTCGATCTTCAGCTGCTGCAAAAGTTCGCGCACGGTGTCGGCCATCGCCTCCATCGTGTAGGGGAAAGACGCCGGCTTATCCGACTTGCCGTAGCCCGGCAGGTCGAGGGCGATCACCCGATAGCCCTGCTTGGCGAAGTGGTCGAGCTGGTAGCGCCAAAACTTCAGGTAGGAGCCGAGCCCGTGGATGAAGAGCAGGGTCTGTCCGCCCTTGGGGTTGAGCTCGACGTAGACGACCTTGGGCTGGCTCTTCATCTTGTAGATGCTCGGCACGAGCTTCAGCCGCAGGCTCTTATGAGGCCAGCGCTTGCCGTCTAGCGAGCGATAGGGCAGCGTGGCGAAGGTCAGCGGTGACGCCGAGCGGTAGCTCTTGACGCAGCCCGCCGCGCTAACGACCACCAGCGCTCCGAGGAGCGCGACGCGACCTGCCATCTTCAGCGTCGTCATCATCTGTCTCCTCTCTAGAACGCGTACCAGGTAAAGGTCGTAAAGGCCGCCCAGGGGTGTCCCTTGACCAGCTCGTTTCCGGCGAAGAAGCCGTTCTTGCTCTTGAACATCACGCCACCGTGGAGCCCGAGGGTCATCAAGTAGCGCAGGTGGTATTTCACCTCGGCGTTGAGCTCGGCGCCGATGAAGCGTCCACGGTTAGCGATAGGGTCGCCGTTGGTGTCTCTGTAGTCGACCGGATCTGCCGCGGCCAGCGCGAAGGCCGCCCCGAGCTTGACGTTCAGCTTATGGGGGATCACATCCCAGGACCCGGTGGCGATCACGGTGATCAGCCCGGCGCCCTGGTTCGAGATATCCGTCACCGCGCCGGTGTAGTTGTTCACTGTCGAGGTGAAGGGAAAGAGGATCAGGCAGCGGTGGTTAAACCAAACAGCGCCGGGGAGGCCGTAGTAGTTGAGCGTGAAGGGCCCGCTGAAGGTGTCGTCTTGCGGGTCATCGTCACCGGAGGCGTAGAGCGCCTCGAGGGTGAGCACATCGTCTTGGGTCATACCCCAGTTGTAGTTGGCCTCTAGGTTGGCGGCGAAGCCGAGGATCTTGACCTCCGTGTTGGGCGTGTTCTTTGGGTCGATCTCGGTGGTGAACTTGCCGAAGTTGAACATGAAATAGCCCGAAAAGGCCCAGTCGCTGGTGTTGAACTTGATGTTGTGGTGAACGTTCAAGCCGAGATAGTTGACGTGCCCGTCGGCCTGGTTGATGCCCAGCTTCGTCGTGCCGGTAAAGCCCGAGAGCCCGCCGGAGGTCGGGCCGCTGTTGACCAGGCCCTCGAAGGCGAAGGCGCGGCCTTGCGTATCGTCCTGTAGGCGCCAATAGGACAAGCCGATGACCGTGTCGGGAGCGACTGGGTAGGCGAGGTCGAGCTGCAGCATCCAGGCGAAGGAGAAGGATGGATCGTCATCGGTCGCCTTCTCGGGCTGCGCCGCGCCGATGGGGATGAAGGCCGCCTTGGCCAGCACACCGAAATAGCGCGAGTAGACCGTCGCCGCCGTGGCGTCGGTGCCGAGATACATCAGCTTATAGCCCGTACGCACGATGTCGAAGAGCGAGGTCGTGTGGGGGTTATAGACGCTGTCGTAGACCGGCTGTGTACCGATCTGGATCGAGAGCTTCTCTTCGTTCTTCGTCGGGAAGATCGCCGCGTAGACCGCCTTGGTCTGGATATTGATCTGGTCGGCGTTCAGGCCACCGCCCTGGTTCTGCTGCGCCGCGTTGGCGGCGATGCCCCAGGTGAAGTCGACCTCGACCATCGCACGGAAGGTCGCCCACCCCGAGGTGAAAAACGGCGAGAACGAGATCACCGGGATCCAGCGCTGCTCGATCAGGAAGTTCTGGCCGTCGGCGACCCGGGTAGCGCTGCCCCCCGCGGCGCCAAAGGGCCCGAGGGAGACACCGCGCAGCCCGGCCGGATCGGGGAGCGCGTTCGCCGCCGTGCCACGCACGAAGAAGTAGTTGATCAGACTGAACTCGGAGAAGACGCCATCTCTGTCACGTTTGCGCGTCTCGTACCAGTCGTTGAAGTTCACGCCGGGGACAGAGACGGGCGAGCGGGCTAACGCGCTGCTGCTGACCAGCAAGAGTAGGCTCGCTAGGATCGTCGCGCCGGCACGCGTCAGCCGCGCCAGATCCCAAGTGTTTTGCGCCGCAGTCATCGACTACCTCCGCTGCCCGGATCTCGACCGAACGAGGCGCCTCATGAGCACCTCGTCGGTCGGATATGCGGCTATGCTCTGTGGCTAGCTGCTGGTCGCGATCTGATAGACCTGGACAGCGTCGCCGGTGAAGGCCGCGCCCTTGAGGGTTACGGTCTTCGCCCCCACGGCGCCATCAGCACAGCGATGACCGGTGGCCTGGCCCTCGAAGAAGAGCTCCATCTTGAGGGTCTTGCCGTCCGCCGAGATCATCGCGCGCCCCTCCTGCTTGAAGCCGCTGTAGGTGGCGGTGATGTCGAAACAGCTGCCGTCTTTGGCCACGTTGTCGATGGCGACGGTGGTCGAGTCGAAGGTCCGGACACTGGCGACGGTGTTGTGGTCGCAGGTGCCCTTGTCGCCTGTGTTCGGCGCGCCGTTGAGCGTACCGAGATCACTGGTCACGGAGAACTTCAGGCCCGTGGTGATGATGATCGTCGTCTTGGCGTAGCATTGCGTGGCAGCGCCGAAGTTGGTGTTCTCGTCGTAGCCGTTGGGGTGGCTGGGGATGTCGCTGCCTTTCATCGTCACGGTCTTGCCGTCGAGGAAGGTCTCGATCGCGGCCTTGGTGTTATAGGGGTTTTTGGGGCCGGTGTCGCCAGCCTTCATGTCGCCAGCCTTCATGTCGCCAGCCTTCATGTCGCCAGCCTTCATGTCGCCAGCCTTCATGTCGCCAGCCTTCATGTCGCCAGCCTTCATATCCACGCCGGCCTCTTTGCCGAGGTTGGTGTCGGAGTCGTCGGAGCAGGCGCCGAAGGCGACCAGCAGCCCGCAACCCAACGCGAGGGGGGTAAGCTTCCTTAGTACGTTATGCATTCTCTCTCCTCCTGGTTTGTCCCGCGCGGCGGCGGGCTAATGCCAATACCTAACGTTGATCCTCAGTCGTCGTCGGATCCGTACTCCTGGCGGAGCGCGTCCTTTCGTATCTTGCCGTAGTCAGTGCGCGGCAGGTCGTCGACGAAGCGCAGCTCCTTGGGGAGCTTGTAGCGAGCCAGCCGCTGCCCCAGGGCAGCTCGGAGCTGCGCTTCGGAGACGGGCTCGCCCTCTCCATCACGGCGGACGACGAAGGCCACGCCGGCCTCGCCCCAGCGCACGTCGGGGACGCCGACCACCGCCGCGTCGAGCACGCCGGGGTGCGCCAGCAGGGCGGCCTCGAGCTCGGCGGGATAGACGTTGACCCCGCCGGAGATGTACATATCCTTCTCACGACCTGCGATATAAAAATAACCCTCGTCATCGACGCGTGCCAGATCGCCGGTGTCGAAAAAGCCCTGGGCGTCGAAGGCGTCGGCGGTCGCCTGGGAGTTTTCCCAATAGCCCTTGCAGAGGTGGGGGCCGCGTAGCTGCAGCCGCCCGACCTCGTTGGCGGGCAGCGGCGAGCCCTGGGGGTCGACCACTCGGGCCTCGGTGAAGGGCAGCGGGCGGCCGATCGAGCCAGCCTTGGCCGTGGCCTCGGCGCAGCTCATGGCGAAGCAGTTCACGCCGGCCTCGGTCATGCCGAAGCCCTGCTTGAGCACCACGCCAGCCTCGCCGTAGCGATCGATCAGGTAGCGCGGCAGGGGCGCGCCGCCGCTGATCGCCCAACGCAGCGCGCCGAGATCGAGCTCGCCGAAGAGCGGATGCTCCGAGAGGCGCTTGAAGATCGTCGGCACCCCGAGCACCACGGTGACGCGCTCGGTGGCCAGCGTGCGCAGCACCTCCTCGGCGTCGAAGCGGCGATGCAGCACCACCCGCCCGCCGATGGAGAACAGCGGCAACAGAAACACGCCGAAGCCGGCCGCGTGGTAGAGCGGGGTGAAGACCGATGTCACGTCGTCGTCGCGCAGCCGCCAGCCGATCACGGTGTTGATCGCGTTCCAGCCGAACATCTGCTGCGTCAGCATCACGCCCTTGGGCTTCCCCGTGGTGCCGCTGGTGTAGATCAGCGCGCAGGTGTCGTCGGGGGCGGCGTGGTGACGTGGCGCCGGGCGCTCGGCGCTGGCCTTGATGTAGATGTCGAGGCTCTCACCCTCGCTGCCCTCGAGCAGCAGACGGCGTCGCAGCTGCGGCGCGGTGAGGGCTCCACGACGCTCACCGGCGAGCTCGGCGTAGGGCGCACCGCAGAGCAGCACCTCGGCGCCGCTGTCGACGAGCACACCAGAGATCTCTGGCGCCGCGAGGTGGGTGTTGATGTTGACCAGCACGAGCCCGCTGCGCACCGCCGCGAAGAAGAACTCGACATAGCGCAGGCTGTTATCGGAGAGCACCGCGACGCGATCGCCTACATGCAGGCCGAGCTGATGGATCAGCGCCGCGGCGACACGATCGACGCGACGATCGAGCTCCCGGTAGGTCAGCCGCTCGTCGCTGCCGAGATCAAGGATCGCCTCGCGCTCGGGGGTCAGACGGGCGCGCTCCGCCAAGACGTCGGCGTTCAGCGTCGAGGCCATCAGGCAGCCCAACGCAGCGCGACGCCAGCCTGGTTGTAGCCCACGCCGGAGCCCACCAGCACCACCAGATCGCCATCCGAGACCTTCCCCTGCTCCACCGCGTCGTGCAGCGCCATCGGCACGCAGGCGCTCCCGGTGTAGCCCCACTTCTCCATCACTGTGTGGGTCTTCGACATCGGCAGGCCGAGGTCTCTCATCACCGTCTCGATCGTCGGGCGGCGCACCTGGGTGAAGATCGCGAGGTCGATCGCCTCGACGGAAAACTCGCCCTGGGCCGCGAGGGTGCGCACCAGCTGCGGCCAGCCGCGGTCGTTGACCTCCGGTGGGTAGCCCTCCACCATCCGCACCTGCATCCGCCCAGCCTCGAGGGCGGCGGCGTTCGGCGGCTCGGCGGTGCCGCCAGCGAAGATCCCCCACCGCGGCGCAAAGGAGCCGTCGGCGGCGAAGGCCGAGGTCAGCACGCCGGGTGCGTCGGCGGCCTCGACCACCGCGGCTCCGGCGCCGTCGCCATAGAAGAAGCGCATCGGATCGTCAGCGGCGGCGAGCGCCGACATCCGGTAGACGCCAACGACCAGCGCCCGTCGCAGGGCCGGGTTCGCGCCGATCAACCCAGCGACGATCGACAACGCCGTCGGAAAGGACGCGCAAGCGCAGCCCACGTCGAAGGTCCCAGCGCCGCGGGCGCCGAGCTTATGCTGGAGCACCACCGAAGTGGCGGGGGTCAGATGGTCGGGGGAGTCGGTGCCGACGACCACCAGGTCCAGATCGCTGGCGACCAGCCCGGCTCGCTCGAGCGCGTGTCGCGCCGCGGGGAGCGCCACGTCCGACGCCGCGGCGCCCGGTTTGGCGAGCCAGCGGGTTGTGATCGCCGTCCGCGGCTCCATCTTGTCGATGAAGCGCACCTCAGCGTCTTTTGGCAGGCCCCCGTTTTGCTCTAGGGCGCTTTGGAGCGCGGCGTTCGAGAGCTCGTGCTCTGGTACGTAGCAGCCAGTAGCGCGAACGACAGCATGGCGAGACATCGGGTACGGCTCCCTGAACTCCCTGAGCGCGGAGATCTCCTGCAGAGATGGTGTCTGGAGCTCTCTGAGCGTGGAGAGCTTCTCAAAAGATAGGGGCCAGAGGGTGTCAGGTCAAACGCGATTTGCTGCAACGCACCATCCACAACCGACATAGTCGAGCTTTCCTTCGCGTTTTCAAGCAGTTAGATCTCGTGCGAGAGCGAAGAATCATGGACGTTCTGGGTTGGGAGCACCCCCACAAAACACTCCAATACCGCCGCTGAATGGTGGTTCAGCGGCCAAGGGAAAGATTTAATGACTCTCGTGGGCGAGTGCCGCGACGCGCGATCGCCGCTGGATCAGCGAGCGTCGGGTTGCTTCTCGGGGATCGCGTTGGCGAAGGCGGGGTGCTCGAGGCAGTTAGCCTCGGCGCGGCGGATCTGGGGATAGGGCTCGAGGTCACAGTTGAACCGGCGGGCGTTGTAGACCTGCGGGACGAGGAAGACGTCGGCGTAGGTCGGCTGGTCGCCATGGCAATAGTTGCCCGCCTGCCCGTCACCGAGGATCCGCTCGATCCCGTCGAAGCCACGCTCGACCCAATGCTCGTACCAGGCCTGCTTCGCCTCATCGCTGACGCCAAGTGGGTCTTTGAGGTAGCGCAGGATCGCGATGTTGTTGAGCGGATGCATCTCGCAGGCGACGATCAGCGCGATCTGCCGCACGCGGGCCCGCTCGACCGGGTCGACAGGCAGCAGCGCCGGCTCTGGGTGGACCTCCTCGAGGTACTCGATCATCGCCAGCGACTGACCGAGCACGATCTGATCCGGCCCTGGAGTGCCGACGACTAGCGCCGGGACTAGGCCCGCCGGGTTGAGTTCGAGGTAGTCCTCGGCCTTCTGCTCGTTGGCGACCAGGTCGACGGGCTTCTGCTCGAAGTTGAGCAGCTTGAGGTTGAGCGCGATACGCAGCCGGTAGGCCGCGCTCGAGCGCCAATAGGAGTAGAGCGTGCGCTGCATCGTGGTCTCCTCGCCGCGGTCAAGCCGGCTCAGTCGGCCTCGTAACGTACGATCTGCTGATCGATCGCGCCAAAGATGCTCTCCCCCGCGGCGTCGAGCATCTCGATGCGGACCCGATCGCCAAAGCTCATGAAGGGCGTCTTCATCTCGCCGCTCTCGATCTTCTCCAGCATCCGCCGCTCGGCCAGACAGGACGAGCCCCTGCTCCGATCGACGTTGGAGATCGTCCCAGAGCCGACGATCGTGCCGGCGCAGAGGTGGCGCGACTTCGCCGCGTGGCTGACCAGCCGCGGGAAGTTGAAGGTCATGTCGACGCCAGCCTCGGGCTCACCGAAGCGCTCGCCGTTGAGGCTGGTGCGCAGCGGCAGGTGGACCATCCCCTCGCGCCAGGCGTCACCAAGCTCATCGGGCGTCACGGCTACCGGCGAGAACGCGCTCGCGGGCTTGCTCTGCAGAAAGCCGAAGCCCTTGCCCAGCTCGCCTGGGATCAGGTTTCGGAGGCTGACGTCATTGACCAACATCAGCAGCTGGATGTGCTTCTCGGCGCCCTCGGGGCTGACGTGCATCGGCACGTCGTCGGTGACGACGGCGATCTCGGCCTCGAAGTCGATTCCCCAATCCTCCGACACCACGGGCACCGGCTCCATCGGGCCGATGAACGAGTCGGAGCAGCCCTGGTACATCAGCGGATCGGTCCAGAAATTCTCTGGCATCGTCGCACCGCGGGCCTTGCGCACCAGCTCGACGTGGTTGACGTAGGCGCTGCCGTCGACCCATTGAAAGGCGCGCGGCAGCGGCGAAGCGAGCTTGGCCAGGTCGAGGTCGAAGGCCTCCGGGTTGTCGCCAATCCCCGCATAGACCTCGGCCAGGCGCGGAGCCGTCTCCGCCCAGGCGTCGAGGGCCGCCTGCAGCGTTCGCGCGATCCCGAGCACCTTGACGGCGCGCTCAAGCTTCTTGTCGACCACGACGAGGGTGCCGTCACGGCCTCCCTCTCTCAACGAACCGAGTTTCACGGGTACCTCCTCTTCACGACCGGGACAGATCGAAAGCGGTGAAAAGTGCGGTGAAACATGGCAGCTTGCCTGCCACTCGCAAGGAGGAATTGGGTGGGTAGGTGGGAGGCGAAAACAAACCTGAACCCGATCGGCGGCCTTTTGCGCCGCCTGCTCGGCCTGCTCGACGCGGCGCGCACCAACTACCTCTGGAGCCCTCGCTCGACGACAGGGATAGTGCAGCTGCTCGAAGCCTGGGCTGACCAACGCCCCGACGACCCCTATCTGGTCTTCGAAACGTCCTCGTTCTCAATCGGCCGTTTCGAGCAGCTCGCCGAGGCTCACGCGCAAGCGTACGCGCGGCTCGGCGTCGTGGAAGGTGACGTCGTCGCGCTGGCGCTGGAGAACCGCCCGGCCTTCCTCTTTCACTTCTATGGGCTGCTCAAGCTCGGCGCCGTCGCCGCGCTGCTCAACCCACGGCTCCGTGATGCTCCCCTGGCTCATGCGCTCTCCACCGCGAACGCGAAGCTCGTCGTCTGTGAGGCCCCTCTCGCGGCACCGCTCGAGATCGCCTCTCAGCAGCTCGAGGCGCCCCCACGTCTCTTTGTAGACGGCCAAGAGCTGGCAAGCCCGGTCGATCCAGTCTGCTTGAAGGGCGCGTGTTGGCGCGTCACCTCGCCCGAGCCTCGCCCAAAGCGCAGGCCGCTGCCGCTGTCGGCCACCGCCGCCTACGTCTACACCAGCGGCACCACGGGCCTGCCCAAGGCTGGCGTGGTCAAGCACCATCGCCTCTTTCGCGCGGGGCGGATCTTCGGCGCCTTCGCCGGCGCCGGCCGTGGCCAGGGCCTCTACCTCAGCTTGCCGCTCTACCACGGCAACGCGACGATCATCGCCGTCCCGCTCACGCTGGCCCACCGCACGCGGCTGATCCTCGCCCGCCGCTTCTCGGCGCGGCGCTTCTTTGCCGACTGCGCCGAGCACGAGGCGACGCTGGCGATGTACATCGGCGAGCTCTGCCGCTACCTGCTGGCGACGCCCCCGGGGCCAACCGATCGCAGCCACGGCGTACGCTGCGTCTTTGGCAACGGCCTGCGACCCGCGCTCTGGCGGCCCTTCCGCGAGCGCTTCGGCGTCGAGCAGATCCTCGAGTTCTACGCCGCGACCGAGGGCAACGCTGAGACGATCAACATGCTCGGCGTCGAGGGCAGCTGTGGACCGCTGCTGGTCGGCAAGATGGCGCTGGCGCGCTACGACGAGTCGCGTGAAGAGCTGGCTCGCGACCGGCGCGGGCTCTGCCACCATGCCCGCGCTGGAGAGCCAGGGCTGCTCCTCGGGGCGATCAGCGACCGCAACGACTTCGCCGGCTACACCGACCGCGAGGCCACCTCGCGCAAGGTGCTGCGCGACGTCTTCAAGCGCGGCGACGCCTGGTTCGACACCGGCGATCTGCTGCGCCGCGACCACCTGCGACACCTCTATTTTATCGACCGCCTCGGCGACACCTTCCGCTGGAAGGGCGAAAACGTCGCCACCGGCGAGGTCGAGCAGGCGCTGGCAGCTCGCCACGAGGTCGCCCTCTGTGCCGTCTATGGCGTGCAGGTGGGCGAGCGCGAGGGCCGCTGTGGGATGGCCACGGTGCAGCTCGCGCCGCAGGCGAGCTTTGACGGCGCGGCCTTCTTCACCCACCTGGCGGCGAGGCTGCCTGAGTACGCCCAGCCGCGCTTCATACGGTTGGTGGTGAAGCTCGAGCTCACCGACAGCTTCAAGCTGAAAAAGAGGACGCTGCGCGAGGCCGGCTTCGACCCACAGACGATCGCCGATCCGCTTTTTCTGCGCGACCCCATCGCAGCCCGCTACGTCCCGCTCGACGAGGCACGGCACGCCGACGTTCTCGCGGGGCGCTGGAAGCTCTAGCCGAAGGGCGCTCGCTGCGCTCTCGCCTCGAGCTCAGGCTGTACGGGACGTGGCTCGACGCGCTACGCTCTGATCATGGTGTCGTCGCGAAGCATCAGGGTCTGCGGGCTGCTGACTCTAACCCTGACCTTCCAGCTGCCAGTCAGCGGCTGCAGCAAGGGGAAAGCGACGGACTCGAGCTGGGATCTCGGCTCTGACCAGGGCCTCGCCTTTTCTGATGGCCCCCGCTCAGAGGGCCCGCGTGCAGACCAGGGCGCTGACAGCGGCACAAGAGACGTGCTCTCACCGGACGTGCTCTCACCAGACGTGCTCTCGCCGGACGTGCTCTCACCGGACGTGCTCTCGCCGGACGTTCTCTCGCCGGACGTGCTCTCGCCGGACGTGCTCTCGCCCGATCAAGGTAACCCCAACCCGCTCTGCGGCAGCGCTCCTGTCCGGCTAGTCGAGCTGGCCATCGGCACGCCAGACTACGTCGGGATCAAGAACTATGGCAGCGCACCGGTCGCGATCGGCGGCTTCGAGCTCGAGATGACCGGCACCTCGGCGACCAGCCCGACGGTGTACACCATCGGGACACGCACGCTGAAGGCCGGCGAGGCGGTCTACTTCGTCGAGTACAGCGATGGCACGCTGGCCAATGACGTAAACACTGGCGCCAACATCCCCTTTTACAACGGCCCGCCGGCGACAACGCTTCCCAACGCCTGCGCGCTGCGCGACGCGGCGGGGAAGCTCCTCGACTACTGGGCCATCGGGGCCAAGGCCGAGAACCTACCCGCCGGCGCGACGTTCACGCCGCAGGTCTGGCCGACGGGCTTCGACTCGGGCAGCGACTCGCTCCAGCGTAAGAGCAACACCAGCGTCTGCCCGGCGTTCAAGGTCAGCGATTGGGGTTCGGGCCTGCTGACCCACTGAAGAGCTCAGTACACGTCGAGATCGTGTTCGCCGAGGGTCAGCCCGATGAGAGCTGCGTTCAGACGCTGCGTCGCGACGACGCCACGCGATCACGAGCTTGGGTTGGCGTTCCCACCGCGTTGACGATGACGCGGTTATGAACAGAAGAAGACACGACGCCTTGACTCGGAGAGCTCAATGACACAGCGAAGCACCTGGTTCGTCCCCCTCGCTCTGCTCGCCGCCATCGGCCTAAGCGCGCCCGCCGCGGCTGCCCCCAGCGCCGCAAAGCTGAAGAAGATCCAGACCCTCCTCAACCTGACCGGCGCTGAACGCGTCAGCCGCAGCGTCGCCGTGCAGATGATCGCGCGCATCCGCAGCGCCTTCCCCAAGGTGCCCGAGTCGTTCTGGCGCAAGCAGGTGGTCCAGGCCGACGTCAAGGGCCTGCTCCGCCAGATGGCGCGGGTCTACGCTCGCCACCTCAAAGACCAGGACATCCAGGCGCTGCTGACCTTCTACCAGAGCCCGGTCGGTCGGCGCTTCGTCAAGCTGCAGCCGAAGCTGATGCGTGAGTCGATGGGCCTGGGCCGCACCTGGGGCCAGAAGCTAGCCAAGGGCATCGCCGACCAGCTTCGCGCCAAGGGTTACATCAAGACGCGCCAACGCCCCGCAGAAGGCGGCAAGAGCGGCAAGCGCAGAGCTCCCGGCAAGCGCAGAGCTCCCGGCAAGGGCGGCCTGCAGATGCGCTGAGCACGGGTTTTTCCTTCCTCGCGCCTCGCCACCGAAGCCCCGTTTTGCGCTTGGTTCACCTTGTTCCAGGTCGCCATTATCCGGCGGCTTGACGCAAGAGCCCCGCGACGCGGTTGATCTTGGGGCTAGTAGATTGGCTTGGGGCCCTTTCCGCTCTCGAGGTCAGCGGCGAAGTTGGCGCTGTGGTTGTTGGGTACACCCCAGCGCCCCTGACGCCAGCGGCGCTGGTAGACCAGGAAGGTCGACAGCGCGTCGGTGAGCAGGCGCGTGGCGAGGGGATGCTTGTCCACGACGCTCTTCTTTTCTGCCAGGCGGCTCGCGATGTCGTAGAGCCGCGGCTTGCCCTTACCGCCAACCCACATCTTGTAGCGACCGATCCGCATCGTATGCGCCAGCTCATACTGGGTGGCGTAGAGGGGCCGGGGGTAGCCACGACCGACGCCCTGCGCCAGCGGCAGCAGCGAACCCGCTTGCACGGTGTCGGGGATCGGCGCGCCGACAGCGTCGAGGATCGTCGCCATCACGCTGTGGGCGTCCACGCCCTCGTGAACGCGGACGCCCGCGCCAAAGAGCGGCGGGTAGTGCACCAGCAGCGGCACCTTCACGACGGTCTCGCGCACGGAGCCGCCGTGACCAATACGCCCATGCTCCCAGAACTCCTCGCCGTGGTCGGCGGTGATCACGACCATCGTGTCATCCCGCATGCCCTTGGCCTCGAGGTGACGGAGCACGCGACCGAGGTGCTTGTCGTTGTAGGAGATCGTGCTGTCATAGATCGCCAGCACGCGCTGTCGATCGCGCTTGGAGATCTTCATCGGCGTCGCGGCGAGCTTGTCCCAGACCGGACCGGCCACGCGGCGCCGGAAAGGCCCCTTGTAGGGGCCTGGGTCGTAGCGGTTCAGCCAGGGCTGACGCCCCTTCCAGCTGACGTGGGGATCGATGGTCCCGACGTAGAGATAGAACGACTTCGCGCCGCAGGAGGTGCCCTGGTCGCAGGCGTACCTGTCGATCATCTTGATCGACGCGTCAGCGAGCCGCTTGGCCGTCAGGCCGCCGCCCTTATGCAGCGTGTTGCGGAAGTAGGTCCAGCCCTCGCCAAAGCCCCAGAACTTGCTGATGTTGCCGTTGGCGGTCCAGCCAACGGTGGTAAAGCCCTTCTTCTTGAGCGCCTCGGCGGTGGTGATCCACCTGGAGCGTAGCTTCGCCTTGGGCCCGATGAAGCCATGCTGCTTGGGAAACATCCCAGTCCAGATCGAGGCGTGGCTGACCCGCGACTCGGTGCCGACAATGTAGGCGTCGAAGACCGCGCCAGTGCGGGCGAGCTCGCTCATCACGGGCGTCTCCACCCGGCTGTCTTGGTTGTAGACCTTGAAGTGATCAGCGCGCCAGTTGTCGACCAGCCAGAAGAGCACGTGCTTGGGCTTCTTCGGGCGCTTGACCTGCGGCGCCGGACCGGGCATCACGATCGCCGCGTCGCTGACCTTCAGCGCCTTGCAGCTGCCCTCGGCGGCGATGCGCAGCCGCGCCACCTTATCGGCGATCGGCGCGAGGTCGACGAAGGTCTCGACCTTGCCCGAGCTCTTCGCGGTCTCTTTGCGCGTGACGCTCCTTGCGCCCTCGCCTTCGGCCTGCAGCGTGACCTTCAAGCCACAGCGCGCGGTGGCCGGCTGGGCGTCGAAGACCAGCTTCAGCTTGGCTTTGGGGTAGGGCCTCACGTAGTAGCTCAAGCCGCCGCCCTTAGGCAGGTAGAGCCCCCCCTGGTCGTTGGTGAGCGCCATCCGCTCCTGCTCGCCGGGCGCCCTGGGGCCGATCGCCAGCCAATCGATCGCCGCGTAGGCGCGCTTCTCGCCGCCCATGTTGCCGCGGCGGGCGAAGCGCAGCTCGACCCGGTTTTCGCCTGCATGCAACACCTTCGCCGGGATGGAGGCCGTAACGCGCTGCCAATCGGTCGACAGCTTCGGACGGTCTGTGAGGTTCTTGCCGTTGAGCTTGATCCGCATCCCCTGTGCTCGCGGGCTCTTCAGCCGCAAGGTCAGCGTCGTGGCAGACGAGGCCTGGTCTGCGGTCAGCGGCACCGTCATCCAGGCGACGTTGCGCACAGCGATGGTGTAGCGCTTGCCGTCGACGGGCTTGTTGGGCTTGAGCGTCCGCCAGGGGCGCTTGAAGTTGAGGTACTTTGCCACCCCAGGGTGACGGCCGAGCACGAGCAACCCGCCGCCACGGTCGACATGAGCCAGAGCGCGGTTATCGACCAGCGAATAGACGGCGTGGTGCGCCCCCGAGAGCCGCGGCGAAGCTTGCGCCCCGGCGGTCTTTGGCGCCGGCGGGCTCTTACGATTGGCCGTCGTGCCTGCGACCTTGCCGGTCTTACCTGCGACCTTGCCGGTCTTACCTGCGACCTTGCCGGTCTTGCCTGCGACCTTGCCGGTCTTGCCTGCGACCTTGCCGGTCTTGGCTGCGACCTTGGCCACCGCTGGCGCTTTGGTCGCCCGCTTGCCATCGGTGGCCGTCCCGCCGGTAGAGCAACCAGCGGCCCAGATCATCGCGAAAGCGATAGAAAAGCCCTTTGTTTTCAGTACACGCAACATGCCCCGACCCTACGCGGGGCGGTTGCGAGACGCAAGCTCCGTCCTTGACACGGTGAGCCCTGGAGCCGAGCATGCCCGAGCTGTAGTCCATCGTCGCAAGGAGGAAACGCGTGAAGGTATTGATCACGGGAGGCTCCGGGTTCATTGGCTCGCATATCGCCAAGCGCTTCGTCTCAGAGGGCCATGAAGTCGTGATCCTCGACAACCTGTCGACGGGGCGGCTTGAGAACATCGCCGCTTTCGCCGACAAGGTGAGCTTTCACCGCGGCGACATCCGCAACCAGGCGCTGCTGACCAAGCTCGCCAAGGACTGCGACCTCGTCTATCACCAGGCCGCGGTCGTCTCCGTGCCCTACTCGGTGGAGTATCCGCAAGAGACCCACGATGTGAACATCCAGGGCACCTTGAACGTGCTTCTGGCGGCCCGTGACCAGAAGGTCAAGCGCGTCGTCTTCGCCTGCTCCGCGGCGATCTACGGCGATGACCCCGAGCTCCCAAAGCGTGAGAACATGGCGGCAGCGCCAATCGCGCCCTACGGCATCGAGAAGATCACCGGAGAGTACTACTGCAACGTCTTCAACAAGCTCTATGGCGTGGAGACCGTGGCGCTGCGCTATTTCAACGTTTTCGGCCCGCGGCAAGACCCGACGTCGCCCTACTCCGGCGTGATCTCGATCTTCGTCGACCGGGTGCTGGCCAAGGCGACGCCGCTGGTCTTCGGTGATGGCGGCCAGTTCCGAGACTTCGTCTTCGTCGACAACGTCGTGCAGGCCAACTACCTCGCCGGGACCGTCGACAAGGCCGCCGGTGGCGTCTACAACGTCGGCCTCGGTCAGAAGACGACGCTCAATGAGCTGCTGGCGATGCTCGGTCGGATCACCGAGCAGGACGTCAAGCCCGAGTACCGCGAGGAGCGGGCCGGCGACATCCGTGAGTCGGTGGCCGACGTGAGCAAGATCAAGCGCGAGCTGGGCTACGACCCGAAGGTCGGCGTCGAAGAGGGCCTGAGGGCCCTGGTCGAGTACGAGGAGTCCCAGCGCTAGCGCGACCCACTCTGCGGCTGCGAGCCACCAAGCGCGCTACACGGCGGCAGCGAACGCCTCGCCGTCGCGCCTCCCCAACAGGTAGGTCTCGTTGAGCAGCTCTGGGCTGGTGTAGTCCCATTTGTCGATGGGGATCGGTTGCGAGGGCTGCACGAAGACCTTGCCAGCCTCGCGCGGCAGCTTATGGCTCGGGTAGCGGCGCGTGAGCATCACCAGCGTCCGCGCGCAGTCGCTCGGCACGGCGAAGTCCGGGACGTTGTCGTAGAGCCCGCCATCGAAGACCGGCCGATCGGCCCAGCGCAGAAAGGGCGTCACTGGCGGCGTACACGACGACGCGAGCACCAGCGCGACCAGCGCCTCGCGTGCCGCCTCGGGATCACGGCCGTGATCGGCGATCACCTCTTGCACACGGACCAGCTCGGGATAGAAGCCCATCGTCGCCGGCCAGCTCGGGTGCACACCATCTCTGAAGCGTCGCTCGAGCATATAGGCGCCGAAGCCGAGCAGGAGCCCCGGCATCCAGGGCAGCCAGCGCGGCGGCCGCGCCAGCAGCACGTCGATCGGTGGAGCTGCAGCGAGCCTCGCCAGCGCCGCGGCGTCGAAGGCCGCGCGCAGGGCAGCACGATACATGCCTAGGTGTGGCATCACCGGCTCACCACGACGCAGGAGACGCTCGGGGTAGACGTTCTTGTCATTGGCCGCCGTCAGCTTGGCGAAGAGCGCACGAGCGCTCGTTGTACCACCCGCGTGGAGCATCGTCGCCATCGCCGAGCCGGCGCTGACACCGACGATGTAGCGTGGGGCGAGCAGCTCCGCGTCCCGCTCGGCGAGGGCGTCGAAAAAGCCGACCTGCCAAAAGCAGCGGCAGCCACCACCAGCGAACACGAGCGCGTCGAAGACCTCAAAAGCCATACGGCCGTCTGCCCGACCGACACGAGGCTGTCAACCCCAACACAGATGATAGCGACGGTGAGTCTGAGCGACGAAGGGCTCGTTCGAAGGGCACGTCGCGACGGGGCGAGATCAACAGCGCAGATCAAGCAAGACCGCTCCCGCCGCGATCAGACGCGCTACTCCGCTTGCTGCTCGAGGATCTCGAGCACCTGCCTGGCGGCGTGGGTGATCACCGTGCCGGGACCGAAGATCGCTGCGGCGCCCTCCTCGAAGAGATAGTCGTAGTCCTGTGCTGGGATCACGCCACCGCAGACGACGATGATGTCCTCTCTGTCGAGGGCCTTCAGCTCCGCCACGAGCTGCGGCAGCAGGGTCTTATGCCCCGCGGCCAGCGAGCTCATCGCCACCACGTGCGCGTCGTTTTCGACCGCCTGCCGCGCCGTCTCCGCCGGGGTCTGGAAGAGCGGCCCGATGTCGACGTCGAAGCCCATGTCGGCGAACGCCGTGGCGACGACCTTGGCGCCTCGGTCGTGGCCGTCCTGCCCCAGCTTGGCGATCATGATCCGCGGTCGGCGCCCCTCGCGCTCGGCGAAGGCGTCGGCCTTGGCCACCACCTCCTTGAACTCGTCGCGGTCGGCATACTCCTTCGAGTAGACGCCGGAGATCGAGCGGATCACCGCCTTGTGGCGGCCGAAGGTCTTCTCCATGGCGAATGAGATCTCCCCTAGCGAGGCGCGGGCCTTCGCTGCGGCCACTGAGAGCTCGAGCAGGTTGCCCTCGCCGGTCTCGGCACAGGTCGCCAGCGCGTCGAGCGCAGCTTTGCAGGTCGGCTCGTCGCGCTCGGCCCGCAGCTTGGCGAGGCGCGCCAGCTGCGACTCGCGCACCGCCGTGTTGTCGACGTCGAGGATCTCCAGCGGATCCTCGCTGTCGAGACGATGCTTGTTCACGCCGACGATCGTCTCGGCACCGGAGTCGATGCGCGCCTGGCGCCGCGCCGCGGCCTCCTCGATGCGCATCTTCGGCAGCCCGGTCTCGATCGCCTTGGCCATCCCGCCGAGGTCCTCGACCTCCATGATGTGCTGCCAGCCGCGCTGGATCAGCGCGTGGGTCAGGGCCTCGACGTAGTAGCTGCCGCCCCAGGGGTCGATCACCTTGGTGATCAGCGTCTCGTCTTGCAGAAAGAGCTGCGTGTTGCGAGCGATGCGCGCCGAGAAGTCCGTCGGCAGCGCGATCGCCTCGTCCAGCGCGTTGGTATGCAGGCTCTGAGTATGCCCCAGCGCCGCCGCCATCGCCTCGATGCAGGTGCGGGAGACGTTGTTGAAGGGGTCTTGCTCGGTCAGGCTCCAGCCCGAGGTCTGGGAGTGGGTGCGTAGCGCCAGAGACTTTTCGCTCTTTGGCGAGAAGCCCTTGACGATCTTGGCCCAGAGCACGCGCGCGGCGCGCATCTTGGCCACCTCCATGAAGTGGTTCTTGCCCTGGGCCCAGAAGAAGGAGATCCGCGGCGCGAAGGCGTCGATGTCGATCCCCGCCTTGATCCCAGCGCGGAGGTACTCCCAGCCGTCGGCCAGGGTGTAGGCCATCTCGAGGTCCGCTGGCGCCCCCGCCTCCTGCATGTGATAGCCGGAGACCGAGATCGAGTTGAAGCGCGGCATCTTCTGCGAGGTGTACTCGAAGATATCCGCGATGATCTTCATCGAGGGCTCGGGCGGGTAGATGTATGTGTTGCGGACCATATACTCCTTGAGGATGTCGTTCTGGATCGTGCCCGCGAGCTGATCGAGCTTCGCCCCTTGTTCGAGGGCCGCGACGATGTAGAACGCCAGCACCGGCAGTACGGCGCCGTTCATCGTCATCGAGACCGAGACCTTGTCGAGCGGGATGCGGCTAAAGAGGACCTCCATGTCGAGGATCGAGTCGATCGCGACGCCGGCCTTGCCTACGTCGCCGACGACGCGCTCATGATCCGAGTCGTAGCCGCGGTGGGTCGCCAGATCGAAGGCCACCGAGAGGCCCTTCTGGCCGGCCGCGAGGTTACGCCGATAGAACGCGTTGGACTCCTCGGCGGTGGAGAAGCCAGCGTACTGGCGAACGGTCCAGGGCCGGAAGACGTACATCGTCGCGTAGGGGCCGCGCAAAAAAGGCGGGATGCCAGCCTGGTACTCCAGGTGCTCCATGCCCTGATAGGCCTCCTGAGTGTAGAGCGGCGAGAGCTCGATCCGCTCCATCGTCTCGTAGGCGAGCTCCTCGACGCGCTTGCCCGTCTCGGCGAGGACCTGCGCCTGATAGGCCTCATAGCTCGGCGCGGCGGGGGGGCGGTCGTAGGCGATGGTGGTGAAGTCTGGTTCCTTGCTCACGATAGCGCTCCGATCTCGCCGAGGAGCTGGCGCAATAGCGCGTAGGTGTTGCTACGCACGTTGACGAAGGTCTGGATGCCAGCGTCCCGCCAGGCTTGCTCGTTGTCGCCGGGCACCCCGGCGAGGAGCAGGTGAGCCTCGGGGAGCGCCGCGCACATCGCCTCGGCGAGGGCGGGCAGCTCCTCGCCGTAGCGCTCGTCGTCCGAGCAGATCACGATGATCGCGGCGCCGCTCTCCTTGGCGGCGGCCACCGCATCCTCACGGTTGTCGAAGTCCGTCGCCGCTGCAACGGCGAAGCCACCGACCTGGAAGAAGCCCGTCGTCCAGTCCGCTCGGGCGCGGTAGCGCCGCGAGGGGCCGATGTTGGCTTGAAAGACCGGGGGCATAGCGCCGTTCTTTTCAGCATACGCCAGCGCCGCGAGCCGCAGGTCCTCAAAGTCCTCGGCCAGCCGGCGGCTCGGCAGAGCCTCGACACTCACCGGCGTCGCGCTCGGCGCCGCTTCCCTCAGCTCGCCCAGGGTCGCCCCGGCTTCGAGGGCCGCGATCGCCTGATCGACAGCGGCCGGGTCGTGGTCTCCTAGCGCCTTGCCGAACGCCTCGAGCGCCGAAGCCGCATCACCTCGCTCTTTCGCGTGCGCCTCGAGCGCCGCGCGCCGTGCCTGGGCCACGGCGGCGTGATCGATTGGCCGGGCTTCGAGCGGCGTCTCTCCGGCGATGGGGTAGACGTTGGTGCCGATCATCTGTGAACGCCGTGTGGCCAGCTTCTCGCGCTGTCTCTGCGCCGCCTCGGCCACCGCTGCCTGGGGCGTCCCGGCCTCTAGCGCTTTGGCCATCCCGCCGGCCTCTTCGATCCCCTGGAAGAGCTCCCAGCCGCGGCGCGCGAGCTGGTCGGTGAGCCACTCGATGTACCAGGAGCCGCCAGCGGGATCGGCCACGTGATCGAGCTCGCACTCCTCGGCGAGCACCAGCTGTGTGTTGCGCGCCGTACGCCGCGAGAACTCGTCGGCCGAGCGCACGGTCGCGTCGTAGGGATCGACGTGGAGGCTGTCGACGCCGCCGACGATCCCCGAGAAGGCCTCGGTGGTGCCGCGCAGCAGGTTCACGTGGGGATCGAAGGCGCTCTTGTTGAAGCGCGTCGTCGCGCCGTGGATATGCATCTTCGCCGCCACGGCGTCAGCACCATAGGCCGTCAACACCTTGCTCCAGAGGTAGCGAGCCGCGCGGAGCTTGGCGATCTCGAGAAAGAAGTTCGCGCCGAGGCCGAAGCAGAAGCGCATCCGCGGAGCGACCTGCTCCACCGAGAGGCCCGCGAGGCGCAAAGCGCGGAGGTACTCCACGCCCGTGGCCAAGGCGTAGCCGAGCTCCTGCACGCCATGGGCGCCTGCGTCGCGGTAGGACAGCCCGGAGACGACGATGGTCTGGAGCTTCGGCGCGCGAGAGATCGCCGCGCGGGTCAGCACGGCCATCTCGCGGAAGGCCTCTTCGAGCGAGGTGGGCAGCACACCCTCGGCGGCGAGGGTGCCCAGCGGGTCGTATTCGACGCAGCCAACGAGCTCGGCGGAAACGCCGCGCGCGCCGGCCAGCGCCAGCAGCAGCGAGCCTGCAGCGAGAGCTCGCGCGCCAGGGCGTAGGAAGATCGAGGTCTGCGCGAGGTCGACCCCCGAGAGCGCGCGGTCGAGATCGGCGAGGGTCGACAGCGACAGGCCGCCGGCGCCGATCTGCTCGGCCTCGGCGTGGCTGGCGTCTTTGCCTGCGCGAGTCGCGGCATCGAGCCGGATGTTCAGCTCGCTCACCCCGCGTCCGAGGTCTGCCAAGGCGATCGCGTTGAGCTCCTCTGGCGTCGCCGCGGCGAGCTCCTGAGAGACCGCCCAGCGGGCGCCACCGTACCCGGCAGCGCGACCGCCGCGGACGTAGGGTGGCAAGCCGGGGAGCGTCCCGAGGTGCTCGACACCTTCGACATCCTGGGCGCGGTAAAGCGGCCTCAAGGTGATCCCCTCGGCCAGGGGCGTCAGCAGCTTCTTCTCAAAAGACGCCCCCTTGAGCAGCTTGACCGCCGCATCCTTCCACTGCTCATAGCTATGAGGAGGAAAATCAGCTTTGATATCAGGCGCTTTAGGCTCAGCGTTAGGTATCTCAGGGGTTTCGCTCATCGCTGGCTCCCTCATGTGATCGCGGCAGCGATCGTGTCGTTTCGCTGACTCTATAAGAAGCTACGGAGAGGTCAACGACTCAAGAGCACCCCTACAGATTCGGGACCAAGCCGAGTGCTGAGCTGCTAGGCCAGTTTCATGCTCTCAACGCAGCGTGCCGTCACCGCGCACTCGAGGAGTGGCGGGTCGCGCCACCCGGATCGCGCGTTTCGAGAGGACCGACGATCGTCGACATCGCTGAACCTCTCTTATTTGTAACCTATTTGTAATGCGTCCGTTTTGTAATGCGTCAGTCTTGCAATGCGTCAGTCTTGCAATGCGTCAGTCTTGTAATGCGTCCGTTTTGTCATGCGTCCGTTATTGTAATGCCTCCGCTTTGTAATGCGTCAATCTGCAGCGACGGCCGCGTTCGGCGGACCGGTCCTTGCTGGCACTCGTGACATGAAGACGCGAAGCTCGATCCTCCTCGCCCTGCTCCTCGGGCTCGGCACCCTCGCCGCTATGTCGGCAGCCGCCACGCCTCGCCGTCACCAGCGCGCCACCAAGGTCAAGCACAAAGAGCACGAGAGCGCGCTGACCCTCGGATCAAGGGCGACCAAGCGCGGCGTGCTGCTGGGGCGCTTCCGTCGCTGTAACGGGGCCTCGATCCTGACCGACGACTGCATCTCGCGGGTTCATCTGCTGATCGTCGAGGTCGGCGAGCACCTCTACACGATCGACACCGGTAGCACCACCGGCACCTGGGTCTCCATCGCCGGCGCAGGCTCCGATGACGAGCTCGAGGCGGCGCGCACGCTGGCGCGACCACGAGATGACGACACGACCCTCGAGCTGGGCGAAGACAGCGCGATCGTGCGCTGGACGCCAACCTCATCCACCTGAACTGATAGGCAGATGCTGCGAGAGCTGCTGTTTCGAGGTCGCCCCACACCACCGCCGCAACCACGGGCCCGTTACCTCAACGCTGCGCCCGCCTCGAGCGCGGCGACCCGCTGGTCTAGGGAGCCGGTGCCGGTCCAGGCGCCGCTGGTCTCGCACTATCGCCTGCTCGAGCGCGTGCCCGCCGCGGACGACGACGAGTGCTACCTCGCGCTCCCCGGTCGTCCACCGCGGCTGCCGCATTTTCTGCGGCGCTTCCCGGGCTGCTCGCTGGCCGCGGGCGTCGACAACCTCGCCGAACGCGACCTGATGGAAGACGACGAGGGCGAGGCGCTGGGGCCAGGCGCGCCGCTGGCCTTTCATCGCCACCGCCTGGCTGAGCTGCTCGAGCGGGGACGCTGGCCTCGCCGCCGCGCGCTCGCCGTGGAGACGGTCTACGAGATCGGGGAGAGCGGGGGCGCGCCCTACGTGGTCACACAACACCTCCCCGGCGCCGACCTGCGCCAGATCGCGGAGGCCCTGCGAGATGACTCGCGGCCGCTGTCGTGGAGCCTGCGGCTGCTGCTTTTGATCGAGGCCAGCGACGTGCTCGCCGCGCAGCACTACGCTGGCTACGCCCACCCTGGGATCCGCGCGCCGCGGCTACGGCTGACCATCGGCCACGGCGCGCCGCTGGCCTTGCTCTGCGCCTACCCGCTGCGCCGCGAGGGCGCGCAGCTCGTGGTCGCCGATCCGGACCACGCCGCCGCCCGGCTGGCTGATCGCTGGGCGCTAGCCACCGCCGTGCTCACCGTCGCCCGGCCGGGCCATCAGACGCTGATGGCGCTCGCCGACGAGCTGCGGCCGCCTATTGGCTCGTCATCATACCTAGGCCGCTGGCAGGCCTCGCAGGAGGCGCGACGCGTGCTCTCGGACGAGCTGATGCAGCGCGTCCATCCCCACTACGCGGGCCTCCTTGGCGCCTACCTGCAAGGCGACAGCGGCGAGCTGCCGCTGCCCAAGAGCCTCGCCGACGTCGTCGACACCGATGAGATAGAGCACCTCTGGCGTTTGGTCGGCGAACGCGCCAACAGCCTGGTGATATCATGAGGAGCTTCCCCACACCTTCTAACCCGAGCCGGGTGCTGAGCTGCCGAGCCGCTTTCGTAGCCGAAGACATGAGCCATACGGGGATACGGCGTTCTGAGGCCTAGAACGCGGCCGGCAGTGCTGTGCCCGGCGACAGGAGGAATGTCCGGCGACGGGAGGAATGTGTTGGATGCTCCTAGAGCGCTGATCAGCTTACCGGACCGAGCTGCGCGAAGGATGCGGAATCACAGCGTAGGAGCGAGAAGGGAGCCTGCTGGTAGCAAGCAACCGACGAGCAACAACCGCTGTGATTTCGCAGACCAGCGCGGCGATGGGAGGTAAGTTGGTCAGCGCTCTAGAGCGTCTGGTCCTGCTTCATCGAGGACCCGCCCCTCTTCTTCTGGCCTTGGAGCTTGGGCAGATCTTCCTGGTAGAGCTGGGTGGGCTTTTTGACGTAGTGCTCGTAGGGCTTCTTCTTTTTGCCGCGGATCCGGCCCTCGAGGACCATCACCGGCATCGGGGGCTTCAGCTCGTAAAAGTAGCCGCGGGTGTGAAGGTTGATCTGAAACTCCTCGCCCCGATGCTCGAAGCGGTGGGTGTAGCCCAGCCGCGCCTGGCCCTTGCGCTCGAAGGCGCGGTGGCGCAGCACGAAGGAGAAGAGGCGCACGGCGCGGTAGTTGTAGAGGCGATGGCAGCCGTGGGAGAAGCCGTTGCGCACGCTCATGTAGTTGACCGTGCCGTGGGTCCGCACCTGATTGTCGCGATGACCACGCGGCGTAACATGGTAGGCCGCGACCAGCCCGTAGGCCGAAGCGTAGCCCGGGCCAAAGGAACTCTGGGAGACCACTCGCTGCGAGCGACCGAGCACTGGGCGGAACTTAACCAGGTCGGTGGTCGGGGTCTTCTTCGGCGGGACCCAGACCGGGCCGGCGACGATATTCTTCCAGACCCGCGCGCCGACGTCGGAGATCTTGTACTTGTAGTACTCCTGGTTGCCGCGCTTCTCCTTCTGCCAGCCGCCGATGGTCGTACGCCAGCGTACGAGGGCGATCTTCTGGTCACGGTAGGTCGTGTAGAGCGTCAGCGAAGGCAGGCGGGTGCGCGGCTGCGCCCGCCGCTTGCCGGTCTTCTCGTCGAAGGGCAGATCGTACCAGATATCGCCGCGGTCGATCACCGCCTTCAGCTCCATCTGTGGGCCGTAGTACTCGGGCAGCTTCGGCAGCTTCAGCGCGACCATGAAGCGTCGGTCGAAGCGCTTGCCTTTGATCCAGGCCCAGGCCTTGTCGGCGTCGGTCAGCCCAAGGCCGCGCCAGGCTGCCTCGCCAAACTCCTTGGTCAAGTTATGCACCTGGTGGCGTTTGCCATCAGCCCCCGTGTAGCGGCTACGACGCGTCCCGTCTTCGACGATCCCGGCGGCGCTGATCACCCGCTCGGCGATGGCGCGCTTCAGCGACTCGAAGTTATTCTCCCGCGGCGTGCGGCCCAGCGCCCGCGCTGTGTTCTGGAAGATCATCCCCCAACCGTAGACGTTATGCTTGCGCTCGAAGCGTCTGAGCGCGTTGCGCACGGCCCAGGTCACGATCCCGGGCTTGACGTTGGGCACGCGCCGCCCGTAGATGCCCTCACAGGCCATCCGCTGATGGGCCAGCACCAGCGCGTTGTACTGCCAGCGCAGCTTCTGGTATTTGAGCGCGACCTTTTGCCAGCGCTTGTTCTTCAGCAGCTGCTCGAGGGACGCGCCGCGGGTCTTGCGGCGGGCCTTCTTGAACTGCGCCTTGGCGCTGATGTAGCGCTTGCGGAGCCGCCTGCTGTTCGCCTTGTTCGTGACCCGCACGGGGCCGTGGTACTCGTCTTTCAGCAGCGAGAGGTCGAGCTTGCGGTAACAGCTCTTCTTGTCGTCCTCGATGAATCGCCTCTGTAGCACCGAGAGCGAGGGCGGGATCCCGTAGACCTCGTGGTAGTTATGCTGCCCTTTTTGTAGCCGGGCGCCGTTGACGTCGATCCGATCGTTGGCCAGGTCGACGTAGGTCTGCATGTAGCGGTTGGGCTTGTGGTCGTCTTTACCCGGCGTCTGAGCCCAGAAGATATACGGCACCCAGTCGTCGGCGAGGTCGACGATGGTCAGCCCGTAGGAGCGCGCCTCGTCGATGTCCATCGCGCGTCGCTTGCCGTCAAGGTAGGCCCAGACCAGCCGGTCGGGCTTGATCTGCGCCCGAGGCGTGAAGGTCGGCCCTGGCGCAGCCTTCGGCGCAGAGGCGGCCGGCTTGGTCGTCGGCGTAGTGGTTGGTTTGGTGCTCTGGCTGCTGGCCGGGCATCCCAGGCCGAGCAGCACCACCGCGCTGAGTGAAGAGAGAACCCATCGCATCGGAACCTCGTCCGGTCGGGGTGCTGAGCGTCTGCCCTTGCGTCGCGTCATCGTCGTCCGTTTCCTACGCTGGCGCGGCAGTCACGTCTTCCTGTGACGTCCATACGCGTTACACTTGAACGCAGCGATCGTCCGCTGTCAAATCCGAGCATAGAGCTGCCTCTTAGCCAGCAGCAACCTCAACCTTTTGTTTTTGCTCAAAAAACTGAGGTCCCATGTCCGATTCGCCTCTTACCCAGTCACGTCATCAAACCCACGCTGTCGATGTCGGCGGTGTCGTCGTCGGTGGCGGCCGGCCAGTGGTCGTGCAGTCGATGACCAACACCGACACCGCCGATGCCGCGGCGACCGCGACTCAGGTGATCGAGCTAGCCCAAGCGGGCTCCGAGCTGGTGCGCGTTACGGTCAACACGCAGAAGGCCGCCGAGGCCGTCTCCGAGCTGGCTCGGCGCCTCGCCGACGCGGGCGTGAGCGTGCCGCTGGTCGGCGACTTCCACTTCAACGGCCACCAGCTGCTGCCGCGCTACCCCGAGATGGTCGCTGCGCTGGCCAAGATCCGGATCAACCCGGGCAACGTCGGCCCCGGAAGGCGCCACGACGAAAACTATCGCACGATGATCGAGGTCGCCCGAGACAGCGACAAGGCCGTGCGCATCGGCGTCAACTGGGGCTCCCTCGATCCGGCGATGCTCAGCGCCCTGATGGACGACAACGCCCGCCGAGCCGAGCCCTGGCCGACCCGCGAGGTCATGATCGAGGCGATGCTCGCCTCCGCCCTACGCTCCGCCGAGGCCGCCGAGGGCTACGGCCTTGCCGCCGATCGGATCATCCTCAGCGCCAAGGTCTCGGGGGTTCGCGATCTCTGGGATGTCTACGCGCGGCTGGCCGACCGCTGCCGCTACGCGCTGCACCTCGGGCTGACCGAGGCGGGCATGGGCCCACGTGGCATCGTCGCCTCCACCGCGGCCCTGGCGCCGCTCTTGGCCCGCGGTATTGGCGACACGATCCGCGTCTCGCTGACCCCCGAGCCTGGCGCGCCGCGGGCCCTCGAGGTCGAGGTCGCTCAGCTGGTGCTGCAGAGCATGAACCTGCGCGCCTTCGCCCCGAGCGTCACCGCCTGCCCAGGCTGCGGTCGCACGACCTCGACCTTGTTTCAGCGACTGGCTCAGCAGGTCGAGAGCCAGCTCCGCGAGCAGATGCCGAGCTGGCGCGAACGCTACCCCGGCGTCGAGCGGCTGCGCGTCGCCGTGATGGGCTGCGTGGTCAACGGCCCCGGCGAGTCGAAGCACGCCGACATCGGCATCAGCCTCCCCGGCAATGGCGAGGCCCCGCGAGCGCCGGTGTACATCGACGGCGAGAAGGCCAAGACCCTCGAGGGCCCGACCCTCGCTGCCGACTTCATGGCGCTCGTCGACGACTACGTCCACCGCCGCTTCGGCCCGACGAACGACCCCGCTAAGGGCTGATCTGCCCCGCGCCTTGCGCTCGCCGAGCGCGCTGCCTATCGTCGTCAGGTGCTGACCTACTTCGTCGAGCTAGCCGGGGCGCCGCTGCGCGAGCTGCTCGAGCGCCCCGGGGTGCTCGACGGCCTCTCGCGGCAAGGCGCCGGGCTAGCGCTCGCGATGCTCGACACCGACGAGGAGCGACGCGAGGCGATCGCGGAGCTCGAGGCATGGGAGATCCCCTACACGGCCTGGCTGGTGCTACCGCGCGACGACGGCTACTGGCTCTCCGCCGACAACCCGCAGGTCGCCACCAACCGCTACCACGAGCTACGAGACTGGTTCGCCGCCGCGGACCAGCGCCCGATCTCCTACGGCCTCGACGTCGAGACGCCGATCGCCGACTCGGTCGACCTCTTCCAGCAGGGCCAGAAGGCGCTGATGCGGCTGCTCGCCTCGCGCCGCAGCCGAGAGCACCTGCGCGACGCCGCCCGCGCCTATGACGCCCTCCTCGACGAGATGCGCGTCGATGGCCACGGGGTAGAGAGCTACCAATTCCCGCTGATCGTCGACGAGCGCCGCGCTCGCTCCCAGCTCCTGCAGCGCGTCCTGGGCTTCGTCGACATCAAGACCGACCGCGAGGTGCTGATGCTCTACCGCACCTTATTGCCGCGGCCCGTCGACGCGCTGCTGGTCGACGCCTTTGGCCCCGAGGCTGACGCGATCGCGGTAGGCATCACCGGCGGCGGGGTCGGCTTCGTCCTCGAGCATACCGGCCGCCTGCTCAGCTATGAAGAGCTCTGCTCCGATCTCTGTCGGGCGATGCGCTACACGCGAAACCTCTATGTCTTTTCCCTCGAGGGTTGCGTGGAGGCGGGCTTTTTCGATCAGCTGACCGGGCTCGTGCTAGAGCCTCGGGCGCCGGCCTTTGGTGCCTCGCTCGCCCGGGTGGCCCGCTGGGCGCTCCGCGCGGCGCTCGCCGGCGAGGCGCTCTACGACCGCTACAGCTGGCCCGCGGCTCTATGACTGGCCCGCGGCTCTATGACTGGCCCGCAGCTCTATGACTGGCCCGCGGCTCTCTCGTGTCGCGGCTCTCTCGTGTCGCGGCTCTAGAACGCTTACGGTTTGGCGGGCTTGGCAGGTTTGGCGGGCTTCGTGGGCTTCACAAACGGCGCGGGTTTCGCGGGCTTGCTGAGCTTGCCGCTCGACGGCGGGCACGGCTTGTGCGTCGATGGCGGATCGACGCGACGAACCTCGATCGTGCTGCCGTCGTTTCGTAGCATGACGATCCGTGCAGCTCGCAGCCTATGCGGTGTGTTGCCGGTACAGACCCGCGAGGAGACGAGGTCGAAGGTCAGCCGCTTGCCGCTCTGCACACCCGCCTTGAAGGCGATCGGCCGCACGTCGGACATCCCGTACCAGACCAGCAGCAGACGATGCGTCGTCCAGTTGACGAAGCGCGTGCAGCCAAAGACCGCCTTCAGCTCATTGGCGCTGGTCAGCAGCGCCACGCCCTCCGAGTCCATCTCGAAGTCGTAGAGCGGGCGCGACCAGGACAGCGGCTTCAGCTCCCGGAGCAGCTTTCTTGCACAGAGCAGCCGCTTCAAGCCCTCGATCACGCCCTTGGGCGCGGCGATGGCGGGCCTGCGCTTGATCGCCGTTCGCAGCGAAGGCACGCGCTCGGGTCCGCTGGTAGCGGTGGTACCGCAGCTGGTCATCATCCCACAGCTGGCCGTAAGAAGCGCGACAGTGGCGAGTGTGGATAGGTTCGTGCCGTAGGTGCTCATAGGGCAGCAGCATAGCGCTAGCGCAGCCCGCTGGCGAGAACGCCATCACCTTGCCATCTGGGTGCCGTGAGGGATCGCTTGCCGTTATTGAAGATGGGCTCTCCCTCCTCTTTGAGCTTCTCTTTCAGGGCAAGGTATCCCCATCTCGTTTTCGCTAGACCGACAGGCTGGGACTACCTGGGCAGTTGGCGATCGACTCGGCCGGCTTACCTCCCGTCGCGGCGCTGGTCTGCGACATCAAAGCGGTTGTCGCTCGTCCGCTGCGTGCTACCAGCAGGCGCCCGTCTCGCTCCTACGCCGTGATTCCGCGTCCTTCGCGAAGCTCGGGTCCGGAAAGCGGATCAGCGCTCTAGAGGTAAGCCTGCATCAAGAAGCGGTAGGTCATGTCGATCTTGTGGGCACCGCCGTCAAAGTAGCGTGGCTGCACAAGAAGCTCATTGGTCAGCTTGACGTTGCGACCCAGCGGATAGACCGAGACGCCGAAAAACAGCTGGCTGTCCATCTTCACCATACCGGCGTCCTGGTAGGTCTTCTTCAGCTCAGCCTTGGCGTCGTCGTCGCTGGCGGCGTTGATCATCGCCACAGCGTTCTCCTGACTATCCTCGAGCAAACTATCCGATGACCGCACAAAGGAATAGCGGACGGCTACACCGAGCCATGAGGTGAAGAGGTAGCCCACATCGAAGGTCGCCCCCGCCATACCGAAGCGCGAGTCCGTCAGGCTTTCGGAGGCATCCGAGTAGAAGCCCGCCCAGCCTGTCGCACGAAAGGACCAACCGTAGAGTTTCACCAACCCCTCGAGGCCCAAACGCCCCCGGAAATCTCGCAACGCCATCGGACGGAAGTCGTAGTAGGCGGCAGCGCCGACCGAATAGCGAAACCCCGTGCGCTTCCAATCATGTTCGGAGTTATTGTCGATACCCCTGGCGTTGAAAGCGTAGTGGGCCGACATCGCAGGATGCAGCTCACCAAGTTTGGTTGGCTTATCGCTAAAGGTTGACGGATTCGCGCGAGGGACCCTGCTGATCCGAGCTATGCCAGTACCAAAACCGGGTCGCGCGACCATGCCAGTGTAGATCCCGACGCCATATTGGTGACCTGTCTTCTTGAAGCCGTTATGCAGGGTGACCCCGGCCTGACGCTCTGTTCCGAGGTAACGAGAACCAACGGCAAAGTCGAGCAGGTGCTGGGTCTTCCAGCTGCTCGTTCGCTTCTGGGTAAAGGCAATCTTCTGGAAACCCGCACGGAGGCGGAGGTTTCGACTGAAGCGATAATTCAAGAAAAGATCCATCAGCTCAACCTGACCTGGACGTGCCTGGAGCTGAAACTTCCATTGGAGGTTTGGATCCAGCAGATGCCCCTTGAGGTAGGGCTGGAGGCGCTTGATCGCTGTCGTGTGCGTATGCTCGTAATCGACCCCACCATCTTTCCATTTGCTGGTAACGAAGACCTGCATACCCACGCCTAGGCGGATGCTTGCTAGGTCGTTCTGACCGCCGAGCGTTAGCTTTCGTTCGACCGCCCGGAGATCGGCCACGCCCTGACGCGGAAGGACTGTCTTGCCGGCGACCTTGACCGTGACGGTCTTATCAGCGACCTTGACGGTGGTCTCTTCCAGGCAGCGCACCTTCTTGGTACGTGTGTCTCGGCCGAAGATTGGGGCGGTCGCCTTGCGAGGTGCGCGGTACTCTCTCGTCTTTGGCACGGGGATCGCGGCTGCCTCGTTTCGGAGCACCAGCAAAGTGATGACGACAATGGCGATAGCCAAGCAGCGTGAGCTATTGGATCTGCTCGAGGTGTCCATCGTTTTCCCAGGACTCGCTGCCATCCCAATTCGCATCGGCTTCGATGAGGCCCTCGTCGCGACTGCTGCTGGTGTCAGCATCTCTCTTCCCTCCAGAGTGTGCCATGGAGTCCTGCCGCCGCGGCGCCGCATAAGACCTCCTACTCGAATCGTAGGGACCCATCTCTGACGTATCTCTCAGGCGAAAACGAGAGACCGTCGAAGCCATATACGCCGCCTGTGACGCGAGCTCTTCAGCCGCTGCCGCGGACTGCTCGCTGCTCGCTGCTGTGGTATGCGCCGCACCATCGATGGCGCTCATTTGATCGTTGATGTGGGCGATGTTCTCGGCCTGCTCCTGCGTCCCTGCCGCAATCTCGGCGACGAGAGCCTCAACGTCTCCGGCGTTCTTGCCGATCTCTTCGAGACGCTCGTCGACCAGGTTCGAGTTTTCCAGGCCGCGGTCCGCGAGCTCGACCGACTGCGCGATCAGTCGGCGCGTACGGTCTGCGGCGTCCTTGCTGCGAGCGGCTAGGCGACGAACCTCGGCAGCGACGACGGCGAAGCCTCTTCCAGCGTTGCCAGCCCGAGCGGCCTCCACCGCCGCGTTGAGCGACAGGAGGTTGGTCTGGAAGCTAATCGTGTCGATGTCGTCGATGATCTGAGCCGAGGCATCGGCGGCCTTGCGGATCTCCTCGACGGTGGTGACCAGCCCGGAGACTGCCTTCATCCCGCTGATCACTGAGGCGTTGTTGCGCGTCGAGAGTTCCTTGGCCATGGTCGTATTGGAGGCGTTTTGTTGGGTCGACGAGGCCATTTGCTCCAGAGACGTGCGCGTCTTGAGGGTCGACGAGACCTGCTGAGACGACGCCTCAGCGAGCTGGTTGCTGCTCTCGGCGATCTGTGCGCTGGCGCTCTCCACCTGCTCAGCTGCAGACGAGACCTGAGCAAGAGCCTCGCTCAAGCGAGCGACCATCTGCTGAAAAGCTCTAGCGAGCTGTCCAACCTCGTCGGAGGTATACACATCGATAGAAACCGCCAGATCCCCCTCAGCCATCTGCTTTGAGGCCGTGACCATCTGTGTGATCGGCGTCAAGACGCGACGAGAGATCCAGAACAAGAAGACCCCCAGCGGTAAGAGCACGCCAAAAGCACCGATCACCACGAAGGTATTTCGAGTCTTGCGGATCGATCCGAGGACAGCGTTTCCGTTCATCGTTACGGCCAGAACGCCGATGGTCTTGCCCGAGAAGTCCTTCAACGGAGCGGTCGAAACAAACGTGTCCTTGTTGCGCGCGTGGGATAGCTTCTTGAGCCCCGCGATGGCCTGAGAGACGGGGATGACCTTGTCGGTGAGGACCCGGTCGGTGCTCGCGACTAGCACCAGCTTCGTTTTTCCTCTACCAATCACCGGATATTTATCTGTCTGTCCGTGCAGGCGTGTCGTGATCGGCATGTTCCGATGGTCCATGTAGACCGCGAAGTTGATAGCTTTACTCGTCCGTATTCCGCGCACGACCTCCAGGTAGTCGACGAGCACCTCATTGGAGCCAAGATGCTTTCCATCTTTATCTCTAATCGGAGCCAAGCCACGCACCACAAAACCGCCGCGCCCAAGCTCTACACCCATCACGGGCTTATGGTCACGATTAGCCTGGATCACGGTGCGTCGAAAACCGCGCAGGTCGTCCGATACGTCAACCCATCTCCCTCCTCGATTCGCCTGGCGTTTACGCCAGAGCCGCAGAAAGCTGCGCGCAGGCGGCAGGTGAAAGTGAATCTTCAGCGATTTTTTCCCTGTCGCCCGACGATACCCACCGTTGTAGGCGGCGAGGGATTGTCGAAGCAGCTCTCGCGCCTCTTGCTGCTTAGGATCACGCTCATCGTCAAGGTTGCCTTGATGTGCCAGGCGATATGCAGCCAGCACCTCGGGAGCTTGCGAGAGCAACGACGCCTGCTCGAGAGCATACCGCCCAGCCCGCTGAGCGGCAGCATCCACCGCTTTCAAGGTTCGCTCGTTTCCATCGCGCAAGGAGTCTTCGATCGCTCCCACCGACACAATACTGAAGGCTAGGAAGGCACCCACACCAACGACGAATGCCGCACCAATGCTTGGCCACAGGAATTTATGTCGCAGCGTCATCTGCTCTCCTCGTTTTCTCTGCTCGTTGAAGAGCCAATCGTCGAAGACCGAGAGACCTTAAGAGCCCCCTTAGGCCGGATCGAGCGAGGCGATGAGACTCAAGCCGAGGACGCGGGGCGAAAAGGCAGCCATGTCCGTCCGGGTCAGACCGGATCTCGCTGCCGGGCGCCCGAGCGCAGCACGCTACGCGGCCGTTGAGGCGAAGCTCAAGAGCACCCCGACACTTCCCTCCCGTCGCCAGGCACAGCGCCGCCGGCCGCTTTCGATGCCTCAGAAAGCTCGCCGTACCACCCTTTCTATGCCTCAGAACGCTCGCCGTACCACCCGTATGGCTCATGTCTTCGGCTACGACATCGGCTCGGCAGCTCAGCACCCGGCTCGGTCCCGAATTGATGGGAAAGCTCTCGCGGCGGAGCTACGCAGAACGTATGGACTACTCCGCGATCATACGGCGGACCCTTCTTAGGCTCACAGCCATAGGGTGCCGTCGCCCTGAAGATGAGCTACAATAGTTATCGTCTAGGTGGGATGCGTTTCCGAGCAGGCTTCTCACTGACCCAGCGGTCGGTGATCTGCGGCTGGGAGTGGGTGATGAGTGTAGACGTCGAAAAGGGCGGGTCTGGGACGCCTTCGAGAACGACCCCTTGCTGCCTGCCGCTGCTTGGGCTCTTGGCGATCGCTGCAGGCTGCAGCAGCCCGGAGCTGGGAGGTGGGCTCAAGTGGCGCTGTGAAGACAGCTCAGACTGCGGCAGCGGTTACCTCTGCGACTCTACTGCTGGGCACTGCGTCCGGGCCTTGGTCAACCGTGATGGTGTCTTCGACGACCGCATCCTCTTCGGTCTCAGCGCCTCTCTTTCTCAGGGATCGCCCCTCGCTGATCTCGGCAACAGCATATCGGCCGGAATCGAGGCTTGCTTTGCTCACTTCAACAGCCTCGGCGGCATCCATGGGCGCAAACTCGAGCTCGTGACGAAAGACGATGCCTACAACCCTGTCATCACGAGAGAGAACGTCAACGAGTTCCTTGGCGGCGACAATCGACAGGTTTTCGCTCTCATCGGCGTGATGGGGACCGCGCCCGCTCTAGAAGCCCTGAAGATAGTCAATAAGAAGAAGATCTTGTTCTTTACCCCAGCTTCGGGGTTCGACGCCTTCGAACCGGACCCGCCCCACCGCTATGTGTTCAACGTTCGCCCGCGCTACTCACAAGAGGCCGCCCAGCTGACGGAGTACATGCTCAAGACCGCAGGTGTCCCCAACAAGAACATCGCTGTCTTCGGCCAAGGTAAGGACGATCAGGGCCAGCTCGATCCCTTCGGCGCGAGCGGCCTAGCCGGCGTCGCGGGGGTCTTGAAGGACGTCGGGATCAAAGAGCAAAAGATCGCCGTGACCAGCTACTCGGTGACTCAGTCTGCCAACGTCAAGAACGCTGTGGCGTCTTTGTTGCGCTGGGCAGCTAGCAGCGACCGCCACAAGGGGGACGGCGATCGGATCCGTGTCGGCGTCGTCTCGGTGGCGATCGCCGAGGCGGCGGTGCCCTTCATCCATGAGCTGGAAGACCAGCTCGCCGCGGTACGACGTGGAAGCTCCCCGGCAAGCAAGTACGGCACCTTCAGCGACAACGAGCTCGACACCTTGGCGAAGGTCGACCTGCAGCTCACCTCGCTGTCTACTCTAGACGCGCGAGTCTCTAGCGCGCTGAAGAGCTTGGGGACCTATAAGACCAAAGACGAGCTGGGGAAAGAGGTCAGCCGTGGCTACGGTCGTGGCTTGATCATCGCGATCCCCGTGCCGCACTTCGACTCCAACGCTACTGGCGTCATACAGTATCGACAGCATATGCAGGATCATAAGCCTAACGCCACGCTCGGGTTCATCTCGTTAGAAGCCTATATCTATACGCGGATCTTGGTCGAGGGGCTCCGCCAAGCGGGTCCCGACCTCACGACCGAGGCCCTGATCGACACGTTCGAGAACGGCAAGGACGGCAGCGGTTTCCAGGTGGATTTCGGCATTGGCACCGTTTTTCGGTTCGATAAGAACAACCACCAGGCTTCTCAGAAGCTCTGGGGCATGCAGCTCTCGGACGCCATCGCTTTCGAAAGCATCGGCGTGTTGGTCGAATAGGAGAGCCCGGTCGTGGCTACGGTCCTCGTCGTTGACAGCGATCCCAAGGCTCGCGGAGCTTTGGCAGCGCAGGTGCGCACCCTCGGTCATCAGGTCCTCGAGGCTGAGGTTGGCGCGGCCCAGCGTTTGCTCCGTCAAGGAGAGGTCGAGGTGCTCATCACCGACATGCGCCTTTGCGTCGAGGGAGAGACCGACCTGCTCCACCTCGCCACCGGACTAGCCCCCCAGACCCCGTGCATTCTGATCGCAGAGCAGGCGACGGCAAATGAGTACAAGAACGCCATCAGCCGCGGCGCCGTGGACCTGCTCAGCCTGCCCATTGACCAAGAGGCCCTGAGCCAGTCGCTGAGTCGGGCGCTCGAGAGCTCTCATAGCGGAGGCTTCCACGGCTCCCTCCATGGCCTCGATCTGGTCGACATCCTCCAGATGCTCAACCGAGCGCGACGCACCGTCACGGTCATCGTCGGAGGAAAGGCCGAGATTCACCTTCGAGACGGCGAGATCATCCACGCGGTGTCTCCGGGCTACGCCGGTCGACCGGCGTTGCGTGAGATCTTGATGGCGCGCAGCGGCTCGGTAGATACAGTAGGCGCAGAGTTCGGCGTACCACAAACCATCGACCAAAACTTCAACGCGCTGCTCCTCGACCTGATGCGCGAGATCGATGAGCAGCGCGCAGGTCGGTCCTCTTGCTCCAAGGATGTGGCCGCCGCCACAGACGATGTGGACTTTGCCCACCTTGAGCTTGATGAGCGCATCTTTAGCGGCAACTTCGAGATTGGCGCCCCTCAGCCTTGGATCCCCGAGAAAGAAACGACCAAGGAAAAGAGCGCGGTCTCGAGCACCTTAGCAGCGTCACCGCGGAGGGAGGCTCACGAAGCGTTATCCTCCCAAGATAGGTCTGAAAACCTCCATCGTGAGCCCCGGACGAGCTCGACAACGCCGCTGGTCGCAGAGCCTACTCGTTCTCACCGCAGTCGTTCTCACCACAGAAGGCTGCTTTCTTGGGGGCTCATTGCTGGCATGGTTCTCATCGGTATGGGCGTCGTCTTGTGTTGGAGCGACGAGGACCTCAGCCAAACCACCAGCCCGCCCTCCTCTCAGCCCGCCAAGCCCAACACCATGACGGCGAGGCCCTTGGCAAAGCCCTTGGGACTGCCCAAGGCCGCCGGAGAGAAGACCGCGGGAGAGGAGACCGCGGGAGAGGAGACCGCGGGAGAGGAGACCGCCGGAGAGAAGACCGCGGGAGAGAAGACCGCGGGAGAGAAGACCGCGGGAGAGGAGACCGTGGGAGAGGAGACCGTGGGAGAGAAGACCGCGAACAAGAGAGGTAACCTGGGTAGGCCTTCTCCTGAGAAGTCGAAAAAGCCCACGAAGCGAGCACGTCGGCGCGCTCGCCGCAAGACCACCAAGAAGACCACCGAGAAGACCACCAAGGAGACCACCAAGGAGACGACCAAAGAGACCGCCAAGAAGACCGCAACCGTGAAGACAGACAAAGCCGCGGAGGCTGCCGCCAAAAAGCCAAACACGTTTCGACTTCCAAGCAAGCCCGCCGGGCGGCGCCCTGCGATCGGAGTCCTTGACTGATGATGAAGGTTCTATGTCGCCTGGCCTCGGCCCTCCTCATCGCTCTCGCGCCAGCCGTCGTTTCGGCGCAGAGCACATCACCTACGAGCCGAGCTAGCGCTCCAGGCAAGGTAGCGACTCCGAGCAAAGCGGCCACCGCCAGTCCCGAGGTCGCCGCGACGGTCGAGCGGCTCTACCTGGAGGGAGCAGCCCTCTACCGGGCTCGCAAATACAGGCTCGCCGTGGAGCGCTTTACAAAGGCCTATCAGCTCTTTCCCGAGCCGAACCTGCTTTACAACGTGGGCCGCTGCCATGAAGCGCTAGGGCAGGTTGAGCAAGCGATGAAGGTCTACAAGACCTTCATCGCACATCCGCAAGCTGACAGCAGCACCAAGGCCAAAGCCAAGGCCAAGCTCGGCGTGCTGGAGAAGGCCGCCGCTGCCGCTGCCGCTGCCACCTCCGCTCCCGCTCCCGCGGACACGGCCAAGCCTGTCGCGCGACCAGCCTTGGTGCCCTCGACCCCCAAACCCCATCAGCCCTCCAGGTTCCTTCGCGTCAGTAAGTGGGTCATAGGAGGTATCGGCGTCGCAGCTGCAGGAGCCGCTACAGCGCTCTTTTTGATGGGCAAGGCCGACCATGACGAGGTCGAAGACGCCAAGGGCAGAGCCGCGCCCGTCATCCCCATGAGCCGAGTCGAGGCCCAAGCGCTCAAAGACTCGGGAGACACCAAGAAGCTCGTTGGTGTGATCCTCTGGGGCGTCGCCGGGGCTGCAATCATCTCCTCTGCGCTGCTCTTTATCTTCGATCGTGGTGGTGAGAAGGCAGAAGCCAAGGATAGCAGCCCCACGCTCTCAGCGAGTCCCCTGCCGGGCGGGGCAAGCGTGGGCTTCTCGGTCACCTTCTGAGCCCCACTTTTCAGTCGAGATGCGGCAAAAGAGCCGCCCGCCTCGCAGCAGCGCGCAGCCGCCTCGCAGCTCCTTTGCAGGATTAGCAGTCTCTTGATAGGGCAGGTTGAAGGTCGACTTCGAAGTCCCGGTAGGCACGGCCAAGACCAAGCTGGAGTATCGTGTCACGAGTCGCTGCTGATGCCGCTTCAGTGGCGCCTGATGCGGCGATGGCTCCTGACGCCGCGATAGCCCCTGATGCGGCGATACCTCCTGTTCGGGTGGTATTGGCAGGCGGTCGCATGGCCGGCGTTGCAGGCCTTGGTGTAGTAGTAGACGGCCTGGCTGTGGTTTGGCCTCGTGCCCATGCCCTTCTTGTACATGTAGCCCGCCTGGTAGCAGCTCTCGCGGTGGTTGTAGGTGCAGCCCTTGCGGTAGTAGGAGAGCGCGAGCGCGGGGTTGGTCTTACGGTAGCGTAGCGCCTTGCTGTGGCAGGAGAAGCCGCTCATGCAGGACATGCCAGCTTTTCCCGTGTAGCCCGAGCTGTAGTAGCTATGACCCGCCGAGCGAGCGTGCTTGCAGGCTATGCGGTAGCCACCGACGCAGGCCTTGCGATAGTAGAAGCTCGACGTTCTGCTGTTGCGTCGCACGCCGTAGCCATACCTATAGAGATAGCCGAGCTCATAGCAGCCCTTCATGTAGCCGCCGTTGCAGGCCCTTCTGTAGTAGGTGATCGCCGTGGATTTATTGATTGGGACGCCAGTGCCGGAGTAGTACTTGCTCGCGAGGGTGTAGCAGTCGTACATGCTGCCGCCGTTACAGCGGCTACGGTAGCCCGCGATCAGCGAGCTCGCCGACTTGGCGTTGCGACAGGCGGTGGCGTTGCCCTTCTTACAGGCTTTCTGATAGATCCGCTTCGCCATCGCCATGTTACGGGCCACCCCGTAGCCGTACTTGTACATATAGGCCAGGTCGTTACAGGCATAGGTGTAACCGCCGTCGCAGGCCTTGCGATAGAGCTGTACGGCGCGGTACTTGTTCAGCCGAACGCCCGTGCCGTAGCGGTACTTATCGCCCAGAGACTTGCAGCTGTGCATGTTGCCGCCGTCGCAGCCTTGCCTATAGAGCGTGGCGACGCGGGTGTTGTCTCGGATCGAGATGCAGGCGCTGATGTTGCCCATGTTGCAGGAGCGGCGGTAGATCGCTGTGGCCTTCGCGCTGTTCATCGCCACGCCCCGCCCCTTTTTGTACATATAGGCCAGGCTGTTGCAGGCGTAGAGGTCGCCTGCGTCGCACTTCTGCTGGCGGAGCTGCGCGGCCTTATTGAAGTCGCCAGCGGCGATGCAGCCATAGACATAGCCATCGTTACAGGCCTTCATGTAGATCGCCCGCGCCTTGCTCGGGTTGGCGGTGACGCCGCGCCCCATCTTGTACATATCGGCGAGGGCTGTACAGCTCTGCGGGTAGCCACCGTCGCAGGCGCGGCGGTAGATCCTCAGCGCCTTGCTATAGTTTTTGCTCGTGCCATAGGAGTAGTAGAAGCCGAGGCTCTGGCAGGCTGCCCAGTAGCGAGCGTCACAAGCGCGATGGTAGAGCGAGACCGCCCACCGCTCGCTCTTGGTCACGCCACGGCCGTAACGGTAGGCGTAGGCGAGGCGGCTGCAGGCTGGCCAGTAGCGCCGATCGCAGGCGCGCCGAAAGAGCGCCAGCGCCTTCCTCTCGTTTTTGATCGTGCCCTTGCCCTGGCGGTAGAGGTTGCCAAGGTCGGTGCAGGCGGCCAGCACGTTGCCGTCACAGGCCATGCGCAGCAAGGCTAGCGCCTTGGCGTAGTTCTTCTCCACGTCGCGCAGCGTCGCCAGCGCGTAGCAGGCCCCGCGCTGACGCTTGCACGCCCCGCGCAGCATCGCCTCGAGTTGAGTCTGGCGCGGCACATAGCCCTGCATCAGCTTCTTGGTGAAGTCTCGCGACTTGTTGACCACGCGCCAGTTGGCGGTCTTCTTGGCCCGCACGTAGGCGTAGAGCGCGAGCACCAGCCCCTGGTCCTGCTCCTTCATCTTGCGCGCCATGCGGAAGCAGGCCATCGGCTTGTTCGCTGGGCAACGGGGCGGCCAGCTCACGCGGACCCCTGCCAAGGTGGCGATGGCGCCGAGCTTGACGTCCGGGCTCTTGGGGCCGGAGGTGAGCGGGTTGTTGCCGGAGATCTTCGCCGCGACGCTGTCGATGCTCTTGAGCAACGCCTCCTCACTGCACTTGCCCTTGGCCGTGGCCGCCCGCTCGCTGGCGGACGTACGGAGATCGTAGAGCGTCGCCGAGAGCACGCAGAGCTTGCCGATCTTCATGATCTTCGTCGCCAGCGACTTGCCCGCCGCCAGCTCCTTGCCGATCGCGATCTGGCACGACTGGTCGAAGCATTTCTTGTACGATGTCTTTTTCTGTTGGCGAAGCCGCGAGGCGAGCTGATCGCGCGGCACGACACCGTAGACCCCGCCAGCGGTGAGCTGAGTCGCCAGGTAGTCGGCGAGGCTGCGGAGCAGCTGCTTTTTCAGCCTGGTGCGTCCCTGCACGGTGATGTCAAAGACCGCCACGATCGGCTTGCCCGCCGCGCGGGCGGGCGCCAGCGCAGCCAACCCTGCGGTGATGATCGTCGCGCCCATGAGCGCGACCGCGCCCCGGCGCAGCCGATGGTTAGCGACTCGTCCCGACTGCCTCATCGAGCGTTCCTTCCACCTGTTTCGTTCGCTTTATCGTCTAGATCCCTTATACAACGGCTCACCACCTCATGGCGACAGGGGTCGTTGTACGGATCGAGCCTGGTAAACCTTCACTCGGCTGGATCGACCCCGTAATAACGCGCCAGCTCGGCGTAGAGTTTGGGGGTGCGCTTTTTCATCTGGTTGGGCTTCTCGAAGAAGGACTCGGTGGCGACCGCGAAGAACTCCGCCTCGTTTTGCGCCCCGTAGCGCCGAACGACGCGCCGCTGGCGCCGCTTGCCGGCGCGCAGGGCGAGGAAGTTCTCGCTCATCACCTGGGCCCAGGGCCCATAGTGGCTGTGGGCGCGGAGCTCCGGCGTGCCATCGAAGGCGCCGTCAGCGCGATCGAGCACGTGGGCGAACTCGTGGGTCGCGGTGTCGTGGCCGTCGTCGGGGTTTCGCAGCCCGTCGACCACCGCCTGCCAGGAGAGCACCACCGTGCCCCAATCCTGCGCGAGACCGAAGATCACGCCGTCTTCCTCACCATCGACGATATGCGTCGGGTAGACGACGATCTCCGTCAGGCGGTCGTAGCAGGAGAGGTCGAGGCGGAGCACCAACCGCACGGCCGCCGCGGCGATCACCACCTTCACCTCGTCGGTTATCGTCATCCCGCCAGCCTCGATGAAGTGCTTCTCCCAGACGAAGATCTTCAAGAGCTCGCAGAAGCGCTGCCGATCCGCCGCGTTGAGCTCGGCGAAGAAGGGCACGTTGCCCTCGAGGTAGGGCAGCCAGCTCGCGGGGAAGGGGCGGCGCCACAGCCGACGACGCTTCAGGGCGCGAAAGATCCCGAACATGATCGGAACAATAGCAGCCTCAATGGCTCGCGGTCGCGAGGAAGCGCCCGGCGACGGCGTCGGCCAGCGCGCGGACGCGATCAACCTCCACTGGCGCGTGGATGTCGCCACCAACCTTCAGCGCCGTACCAACGATCGCGCCATGGCAGCGCGGGGCCAGCTGCGCCGCGCTCTCTACAGTCAGCCCAGAGCCGATGTAGACCGGTGCCCCCTCCGCGGCCTCGCGGACCAGATCGAGGCGTGCGTTGGAGATCGAAGCGCCGGTGGCCTCGCCGGTGACGATCACGCCGTCGGCCAAGCCGCGCTCAAGGGTGTCCCTCGTTGCCGTGCGCGCGTCGAGGGCGCCGAGCGGCGCGGCGTGCTTGACCAGCACGTCGGCGAGGATCGCCACGCGCTCGCTCGCGCCGAGGGCCAAGCGGTCGCGCAAGGTCGTGGCCGCTTCACCCTCGATCAGCCCTTGGTCGGTCATCATCGCGCCGACGTGGACGTTGACGCGGATGAAGGCCGCGTCGGTGGCGGCGGCGATGCCCAGCGCGGCGCTGGCGTCGTTGCGCAGGCAGTTGACGCCGAGCGGCAGCCCGCCCACCTCGTCGATCGCCGCGATGGCGCGGACGAAGCGGCTCATCGCGGCGACCTGGACAGGCGGCAGCCGATCGCCTGCGACACCCTTGACGAAGGGGGCGGAGCCGAAGTTCTCGATGATGATCGCGTCGACGCCACCCTTGGCCAGGGCGCGGGCGTCGGCCAGCGCCCGCGCCTCGACGGCGGCGAAGCCCCCACCTGCGTGGGTGGGATCGCCGGGCATCGGCGCGAGGTGGACCACGCCGATCAGCCCCCGGACCTGTGGTGGAGAAGAGAAGCTCGGGTTGTTTATTGAGAGCATGGGCATGGACTGACCTCCGAGCTGCGTATGATAGTGCCGTGTTGTGGCCTCGGGCGACCGCAGTTAGGAGCACCCCCACAGACTCGAGACCGAGCCGGGTCCTGAGCTACCAAGCCGGTTTCGTAGGCGAAGACATGAGCCATACGGGTGGTATGGCGAGCTCTCTGAGGCCTAGAAAGCGGCCGCCGGTGCTGTGCCCGGCGACAGGAGGAAGGGGGGGGGGTGCTCTTAGCAGTGGCGCACTTCGCGCAGAGTCGCTAGCGTACGTCTTCTTCGACGTGGCCCTCGCCGCCGCGCTCGTTCGGTTCATGGCCTGGTGGCCGCAAGGGTTCGATGTCGTCGAGATACCAACGCTTTTACTACGCGTATCGCCAAGGGTCGCGAGGTAGGTAGCCGGTCACGATGGGGCAGAGCTGGCTGACATGGGTGTTGTTCAACGCCTACGTGCTGCTGATGCTGGCGCTCGACCTGGGCGTATTCCATCGCAAGACCCACTCGGTGTCGATCCGCGAAGCGCTCATCTGGAGCACGGTGTGGATCCTCCAGTCGATGGTCTTCAATGTGGGCATCTGGCATTTTCTCGGCTCCGAGAAGGCACTGCAGTTCCTCACGGGCTACGTGATCGAGAAGTCGCTCTCGGTCGATAACCTCTTCGTCTTCCTGCTCGTCTTCTCTTACTTCAACGTCAAACCCCATATCCAGCATAAGGTGCTGTTCTGGGGCGTGCTCGGTGCGCTGATCATGCGCGCGACGCTGATCGCCCTCGGCGCGACGCTGATCGCGCGCTTCCACTGGGTGATGTACATCTTCGGTGGCTTTCTCGTGCTCACTGGCGTCCGCATGCTCTTCGAGAAGGAGCCGGAGATCGAGCCCGAGAAGAACCCTATCGTGCGCATCGTGCGCAAGCTCTTCCCGATGACGCCAAACTACCACGGCGACGCCTTCCTCGTGCGTGTCGACGGCAAGCGGCTGGCCACGCCGCTGGTGGTAGTTGTCGCGGTGGTCGAGGTCACCGATCTCGTCTTCGCCGTCGACTCGATCCCCGCGATCTTCTCCATCACCACCGACGCCTTCATCGTCTACACCTCGAACGTCTTCGCGATCATGGGGCTGCGTTCGCTATACTTTGCCCTCGCTGGCGTGATTGACATGTTTCGCTTCCTCAACGTCGGGCTGGCCTTGGTGCTCTCCTTCGTCGGTGTGAAGATGCTGATCGTCGAGTGGTACAAGATCCCAACCTGGGCGGCGCTCTCAGCGGTCGGCCTGATGCTCTCGTTAGCGGTGGTGTTCTCGCTGCTCTTCCCCGAAGGAAAGGGCGAAGCGGACGAGGGAGATGAAGCAAATGGGGGTGACGAAGCGAATGGGGGCGACGAAGCGAATGGGGGCGACGAAGCGAATGGGGGCGACGAAGCGAATGGGGGCGGCGAAGCAAGCGAGGGCGAGGAGCAGGGTGACAAGGCGTGATGGGTGCGCTCGCGTGAAGGTGCTCTCGGATCAGGGTGTCGAGCTGTGGGCCAAGCCCCGACTCGACGGCGAGGTGCTGCAGATTGAGCTATGCCTGCGCGGCGTCAGCGGCGTCTGCATGCTCCATTGGGGTCTGGTCAAGGCCGATCGCAGCCATGAGCGCTGGCGTCGGCCACCCTCCGAGCTCTGGCCTGAGGGGACCAACCCGGTCGGCGAGGCGGCGGTGCAGACGCCGTTTTCGGACGATGGCAGGTTGCGCTTGCGCTTCGACCCCGAGCAACGCCGCGGCCGCGAGCTGGCCTTCGTGCTCTACCTCACCGGCTGCGACCGCTGGCTCAACCGCGGCGGAAAAGACTATCGTGTCTCGCTGGCGGTTGAGAGCCCCAGACGCGATCTCCTCGCGAGCCTCGATCGCCCGCTCTCCGCTGGCGAAGCTGTGCTAACCAGCAGACAGGTCGACTTCGACGCCGGCAGCCTGGCCTGGCGGCTATGCGGCCAGGGCGCCAGCGACAACAGCGATCGCTGCAGGCGGCGCCTCGCGCTGGTCACCGACCTGGCCTCGCCGCGCCTGTATTGGGGGGTCGCCGCTCGGCTCGGTGAGGGCTGGAGCCTGCCGCCAGAGACGCAACGACCCGCCGGCAGCGAGGTCTGCGGCGTCGCCCTCGAGACCCCCTTCTCGCCGGCCGGCGATAGAGCCTTGGCGCAGCTCGAGCTCGTCTTCGAGCACGACCCGCCAAAGGGCGTGGCCTTCGTGCTGCGCAGCGGCGAGCGCTGGCTGAAAGATGGCGACAAGGATCTCTACATCAGCCTCGAGGTGCCTAGCCGTAGCCCTCCACTCTCGGCAGACGAGCTTGACGAGCTGAAGTCGACGATTGTGCGGGTCGAGACTGAGCACTCCTCCTGGACGCTGATGCATCGCTTCTCGCTCTGCCGCGAGCTCCTTGAGCAGCACGGCCACGACGCCGACGCCCTCGCCACGCTCTACTGCTGGCTGCGCTTCTCGGCGCTACGCCAGCTCGACTGGCAGCGCCACTACAACACCAAGCCTCGAGAGCTCGCCCACGCCCAGGACCAGCTGACACAGGCCATCGCCGAGATCTACGCCCGCGAGCCCGCGCTGCGCCCCCTCGCGCGGCTGGCGCTGACAACCCTCGGCCGCGGCGCCGACGGTCAGCGCGTGCGCGACGAGATCTTGGAGATCATGCATCGGCATAAGATCAAAGAGGCCACCGGTCACTTCATGGAGGAGTGGCACCAGAAGCTACACAACAACACCACACCGGACGACGTCGCGATCTGCGAGGCCTACCTCGCCTTCTTGCGCGCCGACGGCGACCTCGAGGTCTTTTACAGCACCCTCGCGACCCACGGCGTGACGCGGCAACGGCTCGAGAGCTATGACCGGCCAATCGTCACGGCCCCAGACTTCGCGCCACAGCTGAAGGCCGGGCTGCTCCACGACTTCGACGCCTACCTGCTGACGCTCAAGCGAGTACACGAGGGGGCCGACCTGCAGGTCGCCGTGGAGTCCTTGCACGCCTTGCCGCTGAAGATCACGCGGCTGCTGGAGTCGATCGTCGAGAGCCGGGGCGCTCACGGCGACGCGCTCTTGCTGTCGGTGGCGCGGATCGTCGAGGCGCGGCGGCGGATGAGCCACCTGCTGATCACCGGCCCCGGCGATCGCGACCTCCTCTTCTGTGACGTCGCGCTGGAGAACACGCTGCGGCTGGCGATCGAGCGCGACGCCAGCGCGCGAAGGCCGCTGCGCGAGCTGCTGTTGCTGGCGGCGGCGGCGCTCGAGAACCTCGTGCTCTCGGCGCCGACCGAGGTGGCCGAAGAGCTCCGTCGAGCGCTGACGCATCTCCATCAGCTCGGCTCCGAGCGGGCGACGAACGACCAGGCGGGGCAGCGCGATTGGGCGCTGCGCGCCAAAGCCGTGGTCGATCGCTGCGCGCGGGCGTTGGGGACGCTGATCGACGACCTCCACGACCAGCTGCAGCCGCGGGCCGAGGCGCTCGGCCAAGCCCTCGGTGTCGAGCGCTGGACGATCGAGCTCTTCGCCGAGGAGGTGCTCCGAGGACGCCCCGTCTTTGCGCTCTCGGCGATGCTCCGCCGCCTCGACGGCCCGCTCCGGGAGACCGCCGAGCTCGGCGACTGGCAGGTCGTCTCCCCTGGCGAAGGGCGAGGCGTGCTGCAAGCGGTCGACAGCCTGTGCGAGGTGCAGCGTGAGACCTTCCGCGAGCAGACGGTGCTGGTCGCCCAGCGCGTGGGGGGAGACGAAGAGATCCCGCCGGGTGTGGTCAGCGTGCTGACTCGTGATAGCACCGATCTCGTCAGCCACGTGGCGGTGCGCGCGCGCAACGCCGGCGTGCTCTTCGCGACCTGCTACCGCGACGAGGTGCTGCAGCAGCTGCGCGAGCTCGCAGGCGAGCAGCTACGGGTCGCCTCCGATCCGGCTGGCGACATCCGCTGGGAACGCGTCTCGAGCTTGGCGGAAACCAAGCCTCATGAGGTAGTGCCGCTGGCCACGCTGGAGCTCCCTCCCGCGCCGGCCTTCAGGGGCTGGACCCTTGGTCGCGACGCGTTCGTTCGCGAGCGCGTCGGCGGCAAGGCGATCAACGTCAAACAGCTCGTGGGTGCCCTGCCCAACTGGATCGAGCTGCCGGCGGCGGTCGCGCTGCCCTTTGGCTGCTGCGAGCAGACGCTGGGAGACGAGCGCAACCGCGAGCTAGCGGCACGCTATCGACGACAGGTTGAGCGGCTCGACCGGGGCGGCCTGGTCGAGGGGCTGGCGGCGCTACGTACCCTGGTCCGCGACCTCGAGCCACCGGCGGGGCTCGAGGCCGAGCTGTCGGCGGCGGTGGAGGCCGCGGGCATGAGCTGGCCGGAGGACTTCCCGCGCTGCTTCGACCGAATCAAGCAGGTCTGGGCCTCGAAGTGGAACGAGCGAGCGACGCTGAGCCGCGAGGCGCGGGGGATCCCCCACGAGCGGCTGGTGATGGCGGTGCTGGTGCAAGAGATCGTGCCCGCGGAACTGGCCTTCGTGCTCCACACCGTCAACCCGCTCAGCGGCGATCGCGCCGAACTCTATGGCGAGATCGTCGTCGGTCTGGGCGAGACGTTGGTCGGAAACTACCCTGGGCGCGCCCTCGGCTTCGTCGCCGCGAAGGACGGATCGACGCCGCCGCGGGTGATCGCCTACCCCTCCAAGAGCGTCGCGCTGCAGGGCAGCGGGCTGATCTTTCGCTCCGACTCCAACGGTGAAGACCTGGCCGACTACGCCGGCGCGGGGCTCTACGACAGCGTGCCCCTGACGGAGGCTCGTCGAGTTCATGTGGAGTACACCGCCGAGCCCCTGCTCGGCGATAGCCGCTTCAGACACGAGCTCTTGCGACGCCTGACCGAGCTTGGGGCGCTGGTAGAGGAGCGCTTCGGTGCTCCCCAAGATATCGAAGGTGCCTACGGCGACGGTCGCTATCACGTGGTACAGACCCGGCCTCAGGTCGGGCTGGCGGCCCGAGGGCGTCCCGGCTCGCTAGCGCGCGGGTAGGTGGGATTGGATGACGCCTCTCGACAAGCGCTCACCTACCTCGTCGCCGATCCCCATTGGCAACCAGACGGGCTTCTCAGCGCCGACGCCGACCTACCCCTTCGAGTACGCGCTGCGAGCGGGCTTCGACGCCTTCGAGTTTTTCCCGGATGTCCGGGAAGACACAGGGCAAGGCTTTCGCGAGGCCGACCTCGACGCCGCGACGCGGGCCAACATCCACAACCTCGCGGTGGGGCATGGGGTGCGGCTCTCGGTGCACGCGCCGTGGTGGATCGACCCGCTGATCCCGGGGGCGCTCGACGAGCTCGCCGAGACGCAGCGCTTCGCCCTCGACCTCGGGGCGCGAGTGATGGTCGTCCACCTCTATCTGCAGCAGGGCGTCGACGCCTACGTGGAGGCCGTGCTACCGCTGATCGAGCGTCTCGCCCGCGAGGGGCAGCGCCTCGCGATGGAGAACACCGTCGTGACCGGTCCGGATGAGGTCAACGCGGTCTTCGCCGAAGTGCAAAGGCGAGGCCCGGCGCTCTTCGGCAGCTACGGCCTCTGTCTCGATATCGGCCACGCCAACCTCTGCGAGGCAACTCGCAACGACTACCTCGCCTTCGTCGATCGACTCGACACCTCCGTGCCCTTGATCCACGCTCACCTCCACGAAAACTGGGGCGACGCCGACACGCACCTGCCGCTCTTCTCCGGCCCCGCGGGCGAAAACCCCGCGGGCGTCTGTGGCTTACTCGATCGGCTGATCGCACGTGACTACCACGGCGCGCTGATCCTCGAGCAGTGGCCCGATCCGCCCGAGCTCCTCGACCGCGCCTGCAGCCAGCTCCGCGAGATCCTCGCCGCGCGCGGCGTCGCTGCTGTGTAGACCCCTACTCGAGAGCACCCCTACAAATGCCTCCCGTCGCCGGCTGCTCTCAAACCAGTTGGGAGCCGACATGGCCCTCAGCCGAGAGTTGCCCGCTGGTGAGGCGCATGTTCAACCGTCAGACCAGGACATCACCCGAGCCATGAGCTCTCCCGAGCTCATCGAAACCCGCGGCCCAGATGGCCTCGTCTCTGCCTCCGCCGGACCTCCTGACGTTCCGCTGATACGAGTCTGCTAGAGTGTCGCGGCGATGCCGTTCACCAACTCCATACCCCAGCTCCCCGCGGGGGTGCAGCGCCTCGTCGACGCCTCTGCTGAAGAGACCAGCTGGCGCCGACGGCTCGCGCTGGTGCGCGAGATGCTAGCCGGGGTCCACGACGACGACAACAACGGCTACCGAGAGGCGCTCGCTTACGCTGGCATCTATCTGCGCCTGCTCGGCACCGGGGCGCTCCCTTGCGCTGAGGACGGCGGTCACTACCGCCCCTCGCATCACGCGCGGATCTCGTCGGAGATCAACGCGCTCCTCGCGACGAAGGCCGATGACGGAGACCTGCCGCTGCGGCGACGGATCTGGCCCTGGCTGCCGTCATACGACTCGGCCTATACGCGCGCCGAGCCGCTGACCCGGATCCGCGACATCGCGCATCGCAGCGATATCCCCGCTGCCTTGAAGCGTGAGATCAAGACCACGTTGCAGAACAAGCTCCATCGCTCAGCGGGGCCCGAAGACCTGGTCACGGCGCGAGCGCTGCTGGCGCGCTTTCACGAGGCGCCGGCGGACTACCCGGCGGCGTTCATCGAGCAGTTCGAGGTCTTCGTCGACGAGCTGGCGGCGTTCTTCGGCGCCGCCGAGCTAGCCAAGATGTTCGAGCTCGTCTTGGTCGACGACCCCGCTCTGCAGGACGTGATCGCTGTGGTCGATCTTGACGCCCCGGCCAGCGTGGGGCTGCTCGCCGCGATCAACGCGCTGCGGGCACGGCTCGACGTCGAGCATGGGGACGCGAGCGAACGGGCGCGGCGGCGACGCGTGCTCGATCTGCGTCTCGAGGCGCTGACGTTCTCTCGCGCTAGCGAGCTGATCAACGCGCTCGAGCGGGCGGACGCGCGGTCGACTCCCTGGGGCGACGCGCTGGCGCTCTTAGAGCAGCTGCTCGCGGGCCTCGCGTTCGGCGAGGTCGCGTCGATCGGGGTGATGCGTCGGGAGCTGTCGAGCCTGCGCGCGGCGCTCGAAGGCCCGCACGAGGTCGACGATGACGGGCGAGCTAGCTCGGCCGAGCGGGAGACGCTGCTGCGGTTCAAGGCGCTGCTCGATCGCTGCCAGCGCGAGCTCGCCGACTATATAGAGGCCACGATCTCGCTGCTCGGTGAGCGCGTCGAGCGTCTCGGCGCCGCTCTTCAGATCTCCCCTCATACGATCAGGACCTTCGTCGAGGGCGATCTTCGCGGTGGCCTCGCGTTCTCGCTCTCACGGCTGACTCGACTGCTCGAGCGTCGCGTGCGCCAGGAGGCCGGGCTCTCGCCCTGGGTGCCGCTGGTGACGGGCATGGCCCTCGGTCGTCTGCGCCGGCTGCCCAGCCTCGACGCCCTCGTCGACGACGGGAGCGGCGAGCCCCTGCTCCTCCTGCTCGACGGCGCCGACGGCGAGGAGACGATCCCGCCCCGTGTAGGCGGGATCCTGCTCGCTCGTGACCTGCCGCAGCTCTCCCACCTTGGGGTGCGCGCTCGGCAGGCGGGCGTGCCCTTCGCCTGCTGTGACGACCTAGAGCAGCTCGCGGGGCTCTCAGACCTCGAGAGCCGAGCCGTACGACTCGAGGTCTCGGCGTCCGCCGTGCGGACCCTCGCGGTCGACGACGGCGAGCTGCTGGAGGTGGCGTCGGAGCCCACGCTGAGCGCGAGCGCCGGGCGGACGATCGAGCGCACGTCCTCCACGGTCTCGAGCGAACGCACGATCCTCGAGCTCGGCGATGCCACCCCTAACACGGCTGGCGCCAAGGCCGCTGGCGCTCGCCGTCTACTCCAGCTCTCAGAGCATGAGGGCAGCGGGTTCTGCGCGCCGGCCGGGTTGATCGTCGGCGCCGACGCTCTCGCGATGACGCTCGCCGCCGATCTACCGCGGCAGCGTCGCTACCAGCGCCTGCTAACCACGGTCTCGATCAGCGCCGGCGACGCGCTGGCCGAGCCCCTGCGCAAGCTGCGCGCGTTGATCGGCTCGCTGCGCCCGCCGCGGCTCGGCGAGCTTCACCGGCGCGCCCGCGAGCTCTTTGGCGAGGGTGCTCGCCTGATGGTGCGCTCGAGCAGCAACGTCGAAGATACGGCCGACGACGCCGGCGCGGGACTCTACGACTCGCTGAGCAACGTTCGTCTCGACGATGACGATGGCGAGCAGCTCGGCGCCGCGGTGGCCGCGGTCTGGGCCTCACTCTGGAGCGAGCGCGCCGTGCTGGCGCGGCGCCGCTCGGGGCTCGCCGCCGTGGAGGCGAAGATGGCGGTGCTGCTCCAGCCGCTCGTGTCGCCTCAGCTCTCGTTCATCCTCCACACCGTCGATCCCTTCGGCCGTGACGCCGCCTGGGCCTACGCCGAGCTCGCCGTCGGCCATGGCGAGATCCTGGCTTCGGGTCACGTCCGCGGTACACCCTTTCGGCTGCGCTGTGAGAAGGCCTGCGTCGGCGCCGAGGCGGCCGTCGAGACGTTGGCCTTCGCCAGCTTCGACCAGGCGCTCTGGCCAGCGGAGGCGGGCGGCCTCGAGCCTCGGCCGATCAACTACGCAGAGCAGCCGTTGAGCGTCTCTGGCGAGGCGCGAGCGCGGCTGGGGCAGCGCCTGGGTCAGGTGGCGCGGCAGCTCGAGCTGGGGCTCGGGGGACCACAGGACATCGAGGGCGTGATCGTCGACGAGACGATCTGGGTGGTGCAGAGCCGACCGCAGCAAGGGTTGAGAGAGGAGATCGAGGCTATGGAGACCACCAATGGGAGCGCCCAACCGGTGACCACGCGGCCCCCGCTCTTTGGCCTGCTCGACCTGCAGGTCCGCGGCGACGACGCGCTTCTCGCGCTGGCGCAGCGGCGCTTTGCCGAGATCGGGCTCGGCGCCGAACTCCACGCCGGCAGCGTCGAGCAGCTGCTCCAGCGCCTGCTCTACGCGCCGAGCGAGCCCTCGATGGTGCACCTGCCGCGGGATATCGATCTGCTCGAGGAGCCAAACCGCCGCTTCGTGGTCGAGATGGCGCGCCATGGCGCGGGCCGCGTGCGGGGGATGGTGATCCACGACCAGCCGGCGCTGCGCGAGCGCGAGCGCGACGGCAAACCCAGCGACTATCGCCGCGCCGTCGAGTCGCTCTCTCATGACCTCGCGCAGCTCGATGGCGCGTCGACGGTGTATATCGAGTACGCCGTCTGCGTCGAGCCCGAGCGCTTCCTCGACTTCTTCGGATCCATCGCCGGGCTCCCGAAGGTCGGCTGCTGCCTCGACATCGGCCACGTCGGGATACACATCGCACGGCAACGCTTCGCCGAGCTACGAGAGGGACGCGACCCTTGCGTGTTAGCCCCCTATCACCCCGAGCTCCCCGAGCTGGTCGGCGACCTCCAGTCGAGCCTCGAGAAAGGGCTCCCGGTGGTGCTGGAAATGATCGAGACCCTCGGTGGTCTTGGCCTGCCACTCCACTTCCATCTCCACGACGGTCACCCGCTGTGGGTCCACAACCCCTACGGTGTATCTGATCATATGAGCTTCCTCGACACGATCCCCATACCCTTCGAGCACCACGGGGCGCGCTCTTTGACGCCGCTCTACGGCCCCGAGGGCCTCACCGCGATCCTCGCCGCGGTTCGCCGCAGCGTCGATCGCGAGCGCTGCACCCTGACCCTCGAGATCCACCCACAGCCGGGTCGCGAGCCGTTGGCCGAGGCGGATCAGCGCGAGCTCTTTGGTCACTGGCAAGACCTGACCAACGCCGAGCGGATGAACTATTGGATCTCGATCCTACGCGCCAACGCGGCGCTCCTCGAGAGCGATCGCTAGCCTGCGACGATGGCTGAGATGAGCGAAGATAGGAGCGCGCTACAGGACGCAGCCCGAGCCCAGCCCGGGGGCGTGGAGATCGTGCTGCTCCTGCATGGGCTGCTGAGAGGTAAGGCGTCGCTGCGCGGGCTACAGAAGGCCCTCGTCGGCGTAAAGAGGCGCTGCGAGCGCTGGTCCTACCCTAGCTCACGGGGTGACATCCAGAGCCACGTCCGAGCCCTGAAGCGTCGTTGCGCAGAGCTGCGCGCCGACGGCGTCTCGCGGATCCACTTCGTGACCCATAGCCTCGGCGGGCTGATCGTACGCGGTCTGCTTCAGGCTGAAGACCACCCGCCCTATGTCGGGCGCCTGGTGATGATCGCGCCGCCGAATAACGGCTCGGAGATCGCGCGCCGCGTCCTCGCCCTGCCGGGCCTCCGCTCGCTCTATGGGCCGAGCGGACAAGACCTGCGAGACCCGAAGATCGTGGCCCAGCTCTGCGCCGTGCCTCGCGTGCCCTTCTTGATCATCGCTGGGACCCGCAGCTTCGACTGGCGCAACCCCACCTCCTACGTCGGCAGCCGAGTCCTCGCGCCGCCTCATGACGGCACGGTCACGCTCGCCGAGACGGAGCTGCCAGGGGCGGCGGGGCTGATCACCGTCGACGAGACGCATACCTTCTTGCCGAGCCACCCTCGGGTGATCAGCGCCACGGTGCGCTTCATCCTCGACCTCCCCGCAGAAGACGCTCCCATGCCGCCGACGAGCGTCGAGGGCTCGCCATGACCCGCGTCCCTGAGCTGCTGCTTCCCGCGGGCACGGCGAGCAAGCTGCAAATGGCCCTCGACTACGGCGCAGACGCGGTCTACGCCGGCGCGGCGGGGCTGTCGATGCGTCCCGACGTGGCGGCGCTCTCGGTCGCCGAGCTCGCCGCGGGCCTCGAGCTCTGTCACGCGCGGGGGCGCAGGCTCTATGTCGCGATCAACTCGCTCTACTTCGATCGCGACCTGCCGCCGCTGGAGCGCTGGCTGGTCGAGACAGCGGCGCTGCCCTTCGACGCCGTGATTGTCAGCGACCTTGGCGCGCTGCGGCTGGTGCGCGAGCGGCGCCCCGAGCTTGCTGTGCACATCTCGACCCAGGCCGCGGTGGCCAACAGCGCGGCGGCGCGCTTTCTCGCCGACGCCGGGGCCAACCGGGTGATCCTGGCTCGCGAGTGCTCGATCGCCGATGGCCAGCGCATCGCCAGAGAGGGCGGCTTGGAGGTGGAGGTCTTCGTCCACGGCGCGATGTGCGTCGCGATCAGCGGCCGCTGCCTGCTCTCGGCGCACCTGACGGGCCGGTCTGGCTCCACCGGCGACTGCAAACACAGCTGCCGCTGGGAGTGGCAGCTCGTCGAGCAGAAGCGCCCCGGCGAGGCGCTGCCGATCTTCGAGGAGGGCGGAGAGACCTTCTTGCTCGGCTCGACGGACCTCTGCCTGATCGAATATATCCCCGAGCTCGTGCAGAGCGGGGTGGCGGCGCTGAAGGTCGAGGGGCGGATGAAGAGCGAGCATTACGTCGCCGCCGTAGCGCGGGTCTACCGAGCGGCGCTCGACGCCTGGGCGACGTCGGGCCCCGCCTTTTGCACAGATCCAGCCTGGCTCGAGGAGCTCGAGTCGGTCAGCCATCGACCCTACGGCAAGGGCTTCGCCTTCGGCTACCCGGAGAACAACCCGCGCTCGCTACAGACTCACAACCGCCCGGTCTCGCAGGCCAAGGTGATCGCCTACCTCGCGAGAGACCCGGGGGCGGCGCCAGAGACGGCGAGCGATGACGCCATCGCGCTCTCGGTGAAAAACCCCTTCGCCCCCGGCGACAAGCTCGAGTGGATCGGCCCAGGCTTTGTCGGCGGTGAGCTGACGGTGGCGTCAATCGTCGATGAGGAGGGCGCGGCGCTTAAGCGCACGATCAGCGCTACCACTGTCTGGGTCGACTTTCACAAGCCCGTCGAGCTGCCGCCGCAGGCGATCATCCGCCGTCGCGTCGATCACGACTCCTGAGCTCGAGAGAGTCGCCCTCGAGAGCACCCCTACAGAGTCTTCCCGTCGCCGGGTATCGCGCTGCCGGCTGCTAGAGCGCTGACCAACTTACCTCCCGTCGCTGCGCTGGTCTGCGAAATCACAGCGGTTGTTGCTCGTCGGTTGCTTGCTAAAAGCAGGCGCCCTCCTC